>JACKZZ010005824.1_pt1 | contig 25918 bp, 21 predicted proteins | sample 8027871 | NCBI WGS metagenome assembly JACKZZ01 (sample SAMN15724774, study PRJNA655200) | protist metagenome | isolation source: fluorescence activated cell sorting (FACS) single amplified genomes of... | place: USA: West Boothbay Harbor, Gulf of Maine | collected 2000-07-19 | reverse complement strand
TATCTTGAATACTATTGGATGATTTGATTTGGATGTCTGCTGTCGTAAAGTAGTGCTAAATTTAGATTTAGTCCAGGAAGAAATCCTTCTGCGTGTTTTATTAAGATATTTGTTGTACGAAACGATCGGCAAAATAGGCCTGGCACGCGCGCAAGCCGATTAATTAATAATTATTCGCCAATTGGTCAGTTTCGCACTCTGCTGAGGCGCAGCGTCAGTGCCGCAGTCTCGGCACACTCCCCCCCCCCCAGACGCAACAAAGTGTAGCATCGACCATATAGTTGCTGTTTTTCTTCTAATAAAATTTTCGTTGACATAGAAACCACACAAAATCTGACATCTCGTTGTGTGTGTGGTCCGAAAACTATGCCCAACCGCTCCCCCTATGCTGATACTCATCCTCTGACATTCATTTCTAATGACAATCATCCTCTGAGCATTCATTTCTTCTTCAAAATCCTTTTGGTCATCCTCATATACACAGCCGTCTCCACGACAGCCAACATGAAAACTGTGTTTCATACTTATCATCTGCATTTGCAGACTTCGTCACGACTTTGCATGACCCTAGCAACCACCATGGGCTACAATTCAAATAACTTACTATGCTAGGATTTTCCATGAGAATTCTTCGAATCAATAACACGCCATCCTCATAATTAATCATCATTATCCTTCACTTACTCATCAGCATCATCATCATCAGCAGCAGCAGCAGCAGCATCATCATCATCAGCAGCAGCAGCATCATCATCATCAGCATCATCATCATCAGCAGCAGCAGCCAGCAGCAGCCAGCATCGTCATCATCATCATCTTTTTCCCAAACATTTGTTGCCGACCCACTTGCAGGCCAACCTTTATAATATCATCAGCATTCTTTGTGGATACTTCACCACCCAACTGACTATCATTATTTCCATGTTTTGCATCATCTCCTTATCAGAATCATCGTCACGACCTTGCGTGACGTCAGCCCATAACGGACTGCACTTCGACCTGACCATCTTGACTTCCATTTTCTTTTTACTTTGCCTTAGAATTCAATGACTTTGCATCCACAAGCTCGTCCATCACGTGCACTCCATCGTGACCACACGTTTGACCTTGACGCTGACGTCGGACTTTCCCTCTACGAACAGACTCCTCGAAACATCATTCATTTTCCAGTGCATGAAAATTTAAAAAACCAACCTTGGTTATCTTGATCCTCAGACCACTGATCTCGCTACCAATGTGACTAGTAGACTCCTTATTAGATGGTCAGCGGGATCCTGCCGTTAGAATCCACTTTACGTCTATGTTTCTCCGTTCATGTTGAAAAGTGTTTTATTAAGAGCATTTGTTGTGCGAAACGATCGGCAAAGCAGGCTTGGCGCCGCGCTCGGAATAAACCGATTAATTAGCATAATTATTCGCCAATTGATCAGTTTCGCACTCTGCCTGAGGCGCAGCAGCGGCGCAGTGCTCGCAGTCTCGGCACAGTCGACAATAAGCGGGAAATCATGTCGTGTACGTTTGCACGTGGCAATCACTATAGTGCCGCATCGGGGTCGCTATATAGCTGTGATGCGCTAGGGCGCGGGCGCGTACATGTAAACGTACGATCAGGTGCTAGCTTATTTTGTGTTTGGTAATTCAATATCAACATTTATAGCCAACCAGTGTGCACCCGGCAACGCTGGACTAAAATTGCCAGCGCCTCTATTTTACATACATACGAAGCGTACGATCACGCAGGCATTTTTGCATCGCAATTTCACAATCAGAACAATGCGTCCTGTAAAAGATCTGTGACGAGGACGAGATTACAAGGCGTCTTATTTTCACCGCATTTATGCGGGAATCTTGGCCATGATGCCATCAACAGCCTTCTTGGCGGACAAGTCCACGAATCGGTCCTCGATGAACAACTGAAATCCAGCAATCAGGCTAGTATCCGTCTTTTCGCTGAGAATAATGTTCGATCCCTTGTCGACGTACTTCTGGATGACACCCATGATCTGCGTCTTTTGCTTGTCAGTCAGTGGGGAAGCAGCAATGATATGAACCTTGACCTCTTTCAGGATCTTGGCGACCATTTCCTCGTACTTGTCTGCAATATCGGGCAAGTCGAAAATGATTCCCTCATCCTTGAACGAACCGAGCATCTGCTCAGTAAGCGGGTTAAGCCCGGGGTACTTGCTCAGCGCTTTGAGAGTGGTAGCATTATCCTTGCCCTCCAACTTGGCGATTTCGTCAGCTGAGCACTGAGAGGCCCGGTACATGACGCTCATATCATTGACAAAGTCAGCGGTGTGACCCTTGCCCGCTTTGATGGCCTGGATGGTAAGCTCGTTTTTAAACACACCCTTCAGGTAGGCGAAATCTTTACGGAGGGGATTAATAGCGTCCAGGTTGTAAGCGGCGTTCAGGGTGTACGATGCGTACTTGGCAGCAGTCCCAGACCCAGCCTAGTGAACGGAACAATAAAAAAACAGGCAACAAAGTAAGTACTGCCAGCAGACCATGTAGAGGCGTGAAACCAGATGTGGTATGGGGCTATGAGTGGAAGGTGGGGGTGGGGAGTTGGTATGCTGAGTATTGTGCGTAGTAGCATAGAGGCTGAAAAGGCTTCGTACAGAAGGGGCATTGGGCGGAGCGGTGGTCAAGATCTTGCCCCACTCAGCTGGCGTGGACGGCATCTTCTTCTTCGAATAGGTGCGAGCACCCTGATAATACATCGGAGAAAAACGTGATTAGTCGATTTCCTACGGCAAGAAAACGCTGTGCGTACCAATGCCTTCCAGTGCGTGCCAACGGCAATAGCATGCAAGTTAGCATCTGGCAGCGCGCGTTGTTTCACGAGCAAAAACAAAAAAAAGCCTCCCACGACCCGCACGAATCAACGGTAATATACTGAGGTAAAAGAGCGCTATTTTCAGGAGGTTCGCAAGCACCTTTGGGACGCGGAGGAGTACACGACGAAGCATCTTGTTTTCACAAGGAGAGGAACAGCAATGCAATGCCGCTTTCCAGCTGGCTTTGTTTCTCATGCACGATAAGCTCAGCACAAAAATCACAACAGAAGAAAAGCAAGCCAAAGCCGATTTATTTTTGCTCGGATTTTTCTTACTTAATTCTTCGGGCCTCAGCAGGTAAAAAGCAGCTGTAAGTTAAAGCGAAATCGCCGAGGTCACGCCAACCCAAACCAGGCACAAAGCAGAGACCATGCCTAAGGTACGCACTCAGAGAGATGTCTGTGTCTGTAATACCATTCCGTCTTCTTGTAGTGCGAAATACCAGTTTTGGTTCGTATTGGGTTCGCTGTGTGTGTTTTTGCTTTGTTTTCTATGTTGTGGGGACTGCGTATCTGCATGCTTCCTGAGGTTGCACATCACGTGCGGCGACAGTGTACACAGTGTCGTACCTGCCCAGCGTGACTCGTGTGGAGGGGAAGCATGGGGATCGCAATAGATTTTTTTGTTTTGTGTGGGGATGGCGGGCGTTGACGAGTGTACCAAAAGCTGGTCGTGTTTGTACCAGAGGGGGGCAATCCGTGCGAGCACGCTAATTTTCTATTTGTTTCCTCGCATAACAACCGATTTATTCTAACCCCTTCGCACCCCCCCCTACTCTTTCAGCAAAAAACCGCCCCCAAATGGTACCCCACTGAGGACACTGCCAAGTCTATCAAGAAGGTCATCAAAAAGGAGAACCCCACCAAGCTACGTAGTTCCATTACCCCTGGAACCGTTGTCATCCTCCTGGCCGGCCGCTTCAAGGGCAAGCGCGTTGTTGTCCTTAAGCAGTTGGAGTCTGGGCTTCTCCTTGTTAGTGGCCCTTACAAGGTCAATGGTGTCCCTCTCCGCAGAGTGAACCAGGTTTACGTCATCGCCACCTCCACGAAGGTCGACGTCTCCAAGGTTGACGTTTCGGGCATCTCGGATAAGAACGATGAGAAGACTGGCAAGAACTTCTTCTCGAAGGTAGTTGCTGAGGCTCCCAAGGAGTCCAAGGGTGCTTTCGTCTCCACCGAGGCTAAGAAGTCTGGTCTTACAGAGGAGCGCAAGAGCGCTCAGGCTAAGGTTGATGGCGCCCTCATCGCCGCTATCGAAAAAGTCCCTATGCTTAAGGACTACCTCAAGGCTCGATTTTCTCTGCAGAAGGGCCAGTACCCTCACCAGCTGAAATTCTAAGCTTTTAGTGTGTTAGTATAAAGAAAATTGAATTTTGGCGTCTGGCCAGAGCAGCGAGCGTGCTGCAGGCCACTGCCATGTAAAATGCGCGCTAGGTTTTATAGCGCAGCGCGCAGCATAGCATATACGTGTATAGCTATACCAGTATATACATAAAAAAAAAACGTATGCGAGAGTTAGAGGCGTTGCGACAAACAGTATGTAGCAACAAAACAATAAATTATTATATATGCCATGTACGACTGCATAGCGGGCCAGGCGGGCGCATGTAGTAGTTATAGTATATGATCGTAGCGTGCGTGCTGCCTGCTTGCATAAAACAAAACTCTTTGAAATGATAAGCACTCTGCTTATCATTTTGACTGGCCGAGCATTCTAACGGCTATAGCTAGCAGAGCTAAAACGCTTGCTCATTTCCAAGAATTGCTTAGCTATATCGCTTCGGAAAATTTTGCTTGCATGAGCTGCGCATGATGTGCAAGCTAGCTATCGCCGTGGCCGCGCGCCGTAGCCAGCTGCGGCGTGCAGCAACGCGGGCCAACTGCCAGAAGCAAGCGGCGCCATACAAGAACAACGCAACGTACAACAGTTCTCCAACAGCAACGAGCCGGTAGTAAGAAAGTCGAAGCACGCCCCTCGCCGCGTTGAAAAAAGTGTTTTAACAACGTGCTAGCGTAGCAGATATTTGTTGCATGAAATGATCAGCATGCAAGCGCAGGTTTGGCACATACGCAAGCCAATTAATTGATATAATTATTCGCTAATTGCATTGTGCTTCTCTGCTCGATCTTCTTATATCCCTAGCTCTGTTACTGCAATTAACTTTGCTGTTGCTGAGGCTATTTCCTCTTTTATCTCCAACACTATGTCTGGTTTCCTCTGACGCTACCCATCTTCAGTGCCTCTTCTTCTGCCTACTTTCTACTCTACTCTTCGATCTTTCTGTTATACGACATCTGTTATACGACATAATTTCTAGCTCTCTTCAAGGTTTCTCATGCTTTCTTCATGGTTCATACTGGACTTCTGCAAACACAGGCTTGGCTTATTAAATCAACTCTGCGTATTTTATGCGCTTGTATGCTTACTTCCTTGCTTACATCTTTTAGCGTCTATACGTTTGCTTAAGCTTTGTGCTTCCGCGCGCTGCGTTTTTTTTTTTTTTTAGTAAAATTCTGCACTTGCTACGCGGTGCGTTTCGCCGCACGCGCTGCACTGCCTGTGCCAGCCAGTGCAGCAGTCTCGGCACATGCTGTGTTACGTAATGCCCCGGCGCTGGCTATATGCTGTGCGCGCTGTACGTTGCAGTAGCCAAGTACTTTCATGCAATAACGCCGTGCCACGTACTGCGGCCGCGCGGCAGGCGCACGCGCAGGCAGCTAGCGCCATACATAAGCATATTATTTAGGGTTAGACTGCGCTTCTTGCGAAGAAGCCGAAGCATGATATCTTGCAATTTGCTCTTACAGTGCATGCGCGCCGTGCGCGCTCATTTCTTCGATTTCTGTTTGAGTTTCGGCATTATATTCCGGCCAGCGCGCGATCATGCTACGTAGGCAATAAAACGCTGGCCGCAACAACGCAATCGCTTCAGTTGGCACGTGTGCCGATCTGTAACGCGAAGCGCCCCACGAAGATACAGCGCGCGGCCAGTCACGATCGAGGACGAGTAATTAGCTACTTGCGTAGGCACGCACATGCGTGTGGATGCCGTACGCGGGCGATCGAGCGGCGGATGCACGGCAGTGTCCAAGATGACGCCAGTTATACTCTGCCACGATGCCATGTTCTTATTGGGATTTCCTTTTTTCCAAAATCTCGGTTGCTTTGCGGCAGAAATCTTTGGTCCAGCTCTCTGTTGCTGCTTCGTAGTGAGCTTCCTGGAGAATGTTAGAAAGAATGGATTCATACTCTTCCCTGCTTGTTGCACCTCCACTCTCTGCGTTTTGATCTCCCGCTAGGTATCGCAGTTTTTCTTGCACAAGCTTCAACACAGCTATTTTATGGATAAGAATACTTTTCTCCGTCATTCGATACTTTATGAAGTTCCGCTTTAGATGCGAAGTCTCATCGATAAGCATAGCCTTGTCCTCGGTAAAACTTGTAGGATACTCATCCAGACTTTGCTCCAGGATTGATACAAAACTTTCCAAGTACTTGAGATCCATCTTCATAGTCGGGAACGCAAATTTTTCAATACCACTGTCTAGCTCGGGACGCGTGGATAGTGCTACACGGACAGCCACAAGCTCGTTCGGGGTGATGGACAAGCAACCTATAAACGAAATTGACAAAAGAAGCCCCCCCCCCTCCTCCTCCGTTTGCTTGAGGGTCGATCAAGTTCAATTTGGCGTCTAAACCAAGGCTTTTTAGCGCCCCAAGCTTGATGTTTCTTGTCGTGATATGGGACACACCCAGATTTGTTACATCGAGATTATACTTCACTACCGAGTATACATTGTCCAACTCGGCGAAGCCACGACTTTTCATCAGCTCAAGGTTGTCAAATGGCACTCCATAGTTCATGTTGAGCTCCTGTCCTTTTGCGATCACAATTTCCCGAGTCATTCTCAGTTCAATTGTTCCTTCGACAGAATTCCACCCAAACTGCAGCTCAGTTTCCTGGCTGTTGTGGCAGGCAAGATCGGCGATCGGGGCCATAACCATCACGCCAAATGATCCGATAGCCGTCATAAAAGCACGAGACGAGACTAATAAAATTGCTCTCATAGCCACAGCATGAGTCCGATAGGATTCGTCATACAGGTTCTTGTTCCGCTTCATGAAACTCAAAAGTGTGCCAGCTCTCGTCTGCAGCTTTGTTCGATAGGCACCGAGCTCGGAGCGTAGCGTCGAATCTCTCATACCTGCCAGCTCGTCGGTGTAGGCTAGCACGGGGTGATCGCGCATACTCCCCAGAGAGGGCAGAGTCTCAAAGTATGGATTGAATCTACTCAACTCGCCTTTTGAATACTCAGCAAGAAGGAATGCGGCCATCCTCTGTACAGGGTCGTGTCCCTTATATTGTAGGCTGCGAAGCGCCGGCATGTGATCGAAAACGTTATCTTCTGTAATAATTAAAGATTCTGGGATGCTGAGAATGGGCTCCTGCTTCAAAAACCACTTAAATGGCCAAAATCCGCCAGTGTACATGCCAACGTCTTTGTCAATATCCCTGCCAAAGGCCACGTAATCCGCCACAAAGCCCCCCTCATTGCGAACCCACTCTACAGTCGATGCTATGTTCACAAGTCCTGGGTCGGCTGGGACATCCTTGGCGTACCACCCGTCGATATACGGCGAGGCAAAAGGATAACAAATCAATCCCAGCAAAACAAGCACAAAAGTGTAGGCAAGTGCCTCGAGGCAATTTTCTAGGCACGGTACCCTTGACGCGAATTCCTCTATCTTTTTCAATTCAGGATCTACGTGTATCAGTATTTTGCGTCTTCTTCGTCCTTGGGCGCCTCGTGGGATACCTTGTCGTTGGCTCGCCCCAGCTTTGCTCGTTTTCGGTGGTTTCTTCGTTTTCTTCCCTGTGTCGGTCTTCCCAGGTGTTTTCTTTGAGTCAGAATCCAACATTCGCTTGCGTAAAGTGTTCCCAGAAACAGGTTTTGAGGACTCATCGGCGTCCGCAGGAGCCATTTCTGAAAAGAAGTCGCGCCCTTCCTTTTTGTCCCCCCAATCCCCAATCTCTTGCCCTGCCCGAGCTGCTCTGCTGGGAAAAGAAAAGTTTCGAAAAGTTTCCCAGGTTTGAGACAGTTTCAATTTGTGAAAAAACGTTTCGCAAATTTGCTTGGTTACCATCGATACACGTGCCACCTTCTCTGTCCTTGAAGCTTTTATTGCTTTTTATGCCCGGCAGCGTGACATGGTGCGAAAGGTCAGTCTAATAAAACACTACAATAACAAAATGGTCAGAATAGTCTACAGTTTCAAAGAATTATGTGCATGTTACTTTACTGCGAGGGTTATAAAATCAAAACTGGCGTCGAATACATGTATGCAGGATTGAAAGCTGGGATCGACTTGTGGTTGCAAGATCGGTCACAGGAAGTAGTACGTGTGCGCATGTTCCTTCGAAAAGCAGTCGCACAAGAGGTATAATTCCATTCACATGACATAGTGGAACTTATGAACGGACATGATTCATTTGGGCAGTGCGTGCTGTCCGGCGCTTGCATATTTGCTATGGTATTTTTGCTTAAACTTCATGTAGATACGTTTGTCGAGTATTGTACCTGTACCCATGACAATAACTGGGTCTGTGTCGGCGCGCAGCAGCCAGCAAATGCAACTCAAAATTTCCAGAGAAATGTAATGCCAGCACACTGCTACATGTATAGGAGTCCTCCTGTATATATCGTAGCTAGCAGTGACATGCAGCTGGCCCTTTTGCATCTGCATGATTGCTATTTGTGCCTACGTATTGTTAGCATGCAGTATATGCGTTAGCAAATAATTTTTTGACATTTTATTTGACGATTGTGCCACAGCGTACGAAGCAGCAGCATGCGCTTGACATTCTATGCTCTCTGGCATTTCGTCTTGTCCCGCCGCCCAATAAAGTGTAATCCTTTTATACTACTACATCGTAGTACAACACGAGTCAAAAATCTAACCATTAGCCCCTCGATGTAAAAATATGGGAATAAATTTAAGCATATGATTCATTTAGTCATAGGTTGCACCTTCACCGGTGCATCCTTCAATGCATTGCTAAGCGCTCAACACGATTACAGATTTCCCATACGAGCCTCAAGTTCTTTATCCTTTGCCGATTGCTTTTGCTCGACTTTCTTCGCGCCAGGTGCATCCACTAATTGTTGATCTAAGTTGATACCAATCTCGTCCAAGACTTGGTTCACGATCTGCTCTGTCTCCTCTTCATCTTCGACGTCGTCGAATGCGTCTTCCATGGCATCTTGCATCACCTAAACATCGCGGACACTACTTAAAGACGTGAAAACATTCCAAATATTGCGAAAAACATACCTCTTGTTTCATTTCCATTTTTTCGCTCTCTTTTATGAATTTTTTCATCGCTTCTTGTACTTTCGAGATGTCGATGCGTTTATTCAGTGTTTCCATCGCCTACGCAAAACCCAGCCAAAAGCATTGCGAGAGGGGGGTGGGTTGGTCAGTTGCAGGCAGCACGAAAATCAAGATGGCAACAAAAACTCGAGCATAATAAATACCTTTGAGCATTTCACCATCGCTGTGGACATTGTGGAGATTGCTTGGACACTCTGTTACAAAAGTAGCCACAATCAGGAAGAATTAATTTTAAGACCCCGAAAATATCTAACAAATCTCGGTGGGAATGCACGTACTGTCATTTGCATGGAGATGGCGTTCAGTTGAGCGCATAAATTGAGAAACTTTGTCTTTTGCTTTCGCATACGAACCAGATCTTTTGCCATGATCTTTATTGAGGACTATCAAACAAGAACGAGGGGAGGACGGCAAGAGAATTAAGGTAAAAGGTAAGCATTCAAGCTCCTTCTCGTTGGCACTCTCGAATTCAAAAAAATAATGCTTGAATACCGTTTGCCCTTCTTTTGCCAGCTTTTTAATGTTGGCAACTGTCTTTTTTTCCTCCTTTGAGATGCCAGCCATCTCTCTCTCTATTTGACGTACAGCCTTCTTCACTTCTCGCTTCTGCTCTCGGATGATTTCTAAAAAAAAAGTAAATCAGCTATCCTGCGACGAGAGAGTGGGGGGGCTACTCATAAATACGTTTGTCAGTTTTTTGTTCCCCGAAGATGTTCCCCATGATGTCTTTCGATGCACACGAATGTGGGATCTTGGGAAAAGGAACACGATACTCCAGCAGCGCCAATTCAGCCTAGGTTTTGGTAGTCGCTTTTTTTTTTTTTCTTGCTGTAGCTTCAGCTTCAGCTTCATCAGCTTATTATTAACACACAGCCACACAGCAGCAGAGCATTTCGCACCTTTTGCTTTTGCTTTTGTTTGCCGGTTTGATGACACCGGCCGTCTTTTTCTCGGATCAAACTCCACCTTTGCGCACAAGAAGCAACAACGCGGTAAGTGCATACTCCAGCTGCTACTATAAGTGTTGGTGACGGCGGTACAGGAGCGATTGTTGTCATATTGAAATATGTCTGGAAATGGAACAAATGGAACGTCGGCTCCAAGGAGGAAACGTAGGTGGGATTCGGTGGCTCCAACCGTAGACACAACCTCGGATGCTGCGAAGCTCAAGGCTCAGCAGGCGGAGCTAATTCGGCTTCAGATTGCACAGAGACTCAAGGCAATACAGGCGCCAATGCAAGCTGCAGCTGGGATGACGTATGGACAGGCGAGCGTGCAGAGTCTTGGGGCGGCGAATAGATTTTCCCAGAATAGGACGGCCGGTCGGGTGAGACATGTCACTGGAGGGGCTAAGCAGTGGGTCGCACTAAGGTTAGACAGCCAAGGGCGTGAAATTGATGAAGATGGCAACGTGATCGAGTCGGGTCCAAGTGGATCTGGGGGTGTGGTTACGCTGAAGGTTAACCAAAAACGCGAGGTGCCTGAAGAAAAACAGCAGATGAGGCCCCCTCCGGCGATAAACAAGTACCTCGACCCTCGCATCGCAATTACAAACAAACGTGCATTGGGAAAAAGAAAGACGCTCAATTTTGTGAAACAGGGAAAGTATCAGCGAAAAGCACAGGCCCTGCGGATGGAGCAAATATCACACCAGCTACGGCAAGACCGGCGCATTGTCGGTGGTGATAAGGCCGGGACCGGTGTAATTGTTCTGCCCTCTAAGCCTATCATGATAGAAGACATTCCCGACATTGAATGGTGGGACGAAAAGATATTGGGCAAGGGTATGACGTATGCCAATTTTGATTTGTCCTCTGTTCCCCCGACTGTGACTCTCAAGGTGCACCACCCTGTGCAGCTTGCCCCTCCGACTGAGGAAGAGCCACCTGCTCCCCGACCTTTGCAGCTCACCACAAAAGAACGAAAAAAAATTAAGCGAATGAGCCGGCTCGAAAAGGAGAGGGAGAGGCAGGATTTAGTAAGCGCCGGGCTGATACCACCAAAGGAGCCTAGGCTGAAGCTATCAAACATGATGCAAATTCTGATGGATGAGGCTGTGGCTGACCCCTCAGCGGTTGAGGCCAAAGTTCGCGCACAGATGGCTAAAAGAGCACAAGCACACTTAGAGCACAACAGCGCCAGAAAGTTGTCAGGGCAGGAGAAACGGGAGAAGCTGCGCAAAAAGCTGCAGGAGGACACGAGCATCAAATCGTCTGTTCTCATCTACAGCACACCGAGCCTGTCCTCGAAGCAAATCCGATTCAAAATTGACATGAACGCCCAGCAGTACAACATGACAGGAATAGGCATTATTTCTGACATCTGCAACGTGGTGGTCCTGGAGGGTGGTGTCAAGGGGGCAAAAAAATTCAAGGGTCTGATGGAAAGGCGTATTAAGTGGGTGCAGGCAGAGGATGTTGCTGCTGCCGATGATAGTGATGACTCGGAAGCAGAAGAAATTCGTGCAAAGAAGAACAAACCCAAGCTTATATGGGAGGGTGTCCAGTCACAACGTAAATTTCTGAACTTTCGATTCGAGACTTGTAGTTCGGAACCTGCTGCAAGGAAGTTTTTTGCGGACAAAGGGCTAGAACACTACTGGGATCAGTGCCTCAACGATAAACTTCTTAGCAAAAAAGAGGTTGTTGTCTGATGAGCAATGCGTGCATAACGTATACAGATGTCAGTACTTTCTCCCGCCGCGCGCGACTTATTGCTCCCTGCGCCACGCATGTGCTACAGGCCATCGCATTGCCATGGCTGGCTCATTATTTTTATCGCTTTTGGCCAATTACCCCTTGTCATTATTGCTACCTTAGTCAGAGCCTTTAGTCTTTTTGCATATATTTGGACCTGCAGCAGCCGGCCATGCATGAATAAATTACGCGCTTGGACGGCCACGCGTCTCGGCCCGATGGGCTGGGCGTACGATACGTGCATGCGCATCGCAGAGCCTTGGCATGGCATTGAGCTATGATTTGGTTGGCTGGCTATTGTCTTGCCTCACGGCCTTCTGCCTCGAGCTTGTTGGCACGCCGCGACGCTCTGTTCGGCGCGGCGGCCCACGGCGGGTGCCCGCCGCCAGCCCGCCAGTGGCCCGCATTCGCGCCGCATGGCACGGGCGCGCGCCTACTAGCAAGGCCAATCCCAGAGCAGCGCGCACGCGAGCGCAGGGCTTGCATTGACCCTGCGGCGTGCGGGCTGCGGCCCGCACCCAAGCTTGGCCTGCCGCTGCCTGTGCCCACCCAGCCGCTTGGTGAAAGCCCAACGTATATATCTGATTTTTTGGCCTTTTTTTTTTATTGCGTGATGCGCAGGGCCGGCTTGCGCCCTCTTTTTATGATATCGTAGCTGCCATGTGTACATATTGGGGGCAATTCGGCGGCAGCATGCAACACGCGGTGGATCAAAATAGCAAGCTCCAGTGCGCTAGGCAAGGGTTTATCTATTTAGACCTGTGCTCAAACATAAAGCGAGACCAAAAAAGTGGACCATTAACTGACTTAAAACCTAATCCATTTTTCAACCCAATTATCCCTTTTCGTTTTCCTTGGCTCTGTAGGCCTATAAACATTTTGCAGCCCGCCCCGCGAGGATACAGTCTGTGGCGTATGCTGCGCCCGCAACAAGCAGAAGTTCTAGACCACCAAATCATTCATTCATTCATTTTTTCCACACATTACAATATCAGAGAGGGAGAGAGAGAGAGAAAATTCAAGGATCATTTTCCACCCATATCTAAGCCACGGCAAACATTCATTATTCATTCGTTAATCCTTCATTCCATCAGGCTCTACCAGAGAGATACGGCGCCCTTCATTCCCATTTGACGTGACCTAGAGTCCACCCACATCCTGACATGCATTCCACCGGCACCAGAATTACAAGAACAGATACTACACTTAATCTCAGCCAAAGGGCCAAGTTTCTTTGAGCTCCAAGCCACGACACTCTTTCCTTCTTTCCGTTAAGCTCTTTCGTTGGCTATAGCCATTCTTTTCCACTTGTTATGGTCCTCGTCTAGCCGTTTCTTCCTCGGGACTCTTGGTAAGAGCCGATTTTTTGCTTATTATACATGCTGTATCCAGGCTGTATCATAGCATTACCAACACAAGCAAGCAAAAAAGAGAGGCGGAAAATTTGCTCGGCAAAGAATGGGAGCTTGCTGTGTGAGTGGAGAGATGTATTGCTGCACGCTATGCCTTCTTCATAGCCACACTGAAAACGATTATTTATCAGGCCACAGAAGCAGAAGGCAACTCAGTGCAATTGAACGAAAATAGAAGAGCACCAAAAAAGTCTCAGGTCGTTTCGGAGTCCGGATTTAACTATTCCAAAAGCTGGAAGCCCTCTCCAACTGATGTTATCGTGGTTGGACATCCTTGTACTGGTGTCTCGCTAGTCTCATTTGTCTGCCAGTTGCTTCGCACTGGCTGCGACACGAGTTTCTCGGAATTTTCTCAACAGGTATACATGGCGTAGTGATGCAATACGACATTCTTTACATGGTTCGTTTTGCTAAAACTGTTCATATCACAATAGGTCCCATGGATCATGTCAGCGTTTGATTGTGATATCAACCTCCAAGCTGCCCAGGGTCCTTGCCCTCGGCTTTTCATGAGTTTTCAGCCCTTAGCTGCTGTCAACAAGGGAGCTCGATACATATGCACCCTCCGAAGTCCTGCTGATACAATAATATCATACTATGCCCTATTGAGAGCGACAAAAAAACAATACAACAAAGAAAATAATTACGATGACGGACGATTCGACGACATTGGTACACGATTTGTTTTCAAGTTGTAAAAACTGGTGAAAAGCAACAAAAACATTGCAATAAATGAAAAACAGATACCACAGCGAAAACACGCTGTATTTTATATAAATATGTGCTCGATTCACTTATGGAGTAGTCATAATATCGTGATAACAGGTCAAAATCGAGTAGCAAGTCGTGATGTGGTGGATTTAGGGATTGGACATGGAGATGGGATCGAGGAATTCTTTGAAAAGACCATATCTGGAGGGTACGCAAAGCAAGAGCAAGAGCAAGAGCAAGAGCAAGCTTAATTTTTCATTTTGTGTTTTTCTTGTTCGTAGATACGATGGCGTTGATATTTGGGAGCACATTGTGGATGCATGGAAGAATAGAGAGGTAAGAACACAACTGTGTACCTCACAGATGCACATCTATTTAGCCAATTTCTAGCAATTTTTTAATGTATAAATACGTCGCATAACACAGAGAGAAGATGTGCTAATTGTGACATTGGAACACATGGTTGGGGAAGATCGTGATTCGATTTACGAAAGATTTGCATCATTCATGGGTTTTAAAGGTGATTATGCGGACACCAAGTTGTTACCACGTGTGGCAAAAACAGGTCGTATTGGGTACATGGTAACTCATATCGAAAAGTTTCAGAACAAATGGGTCAGAGAAAAACAGAAAAAGAAAAAATTTGGGTAAGTTCAGAGTTGTTTTTTTGTTTTTTTTTTTTTTTGTATGAGTTCTTTGGACACGATGGGTGGCTCGAGATGTACTAGCTCGAGACTTGTGTTTCATTTTGGTTGCAATATATGCTCTAGTTTCGGCTGTTTGCTGCATGGTGTGTGTTTTTTATTCTAAATTCAAATTTGTATTTTGTATTTCGTTAGATCGAGGCCTGTTATACCGCTTCTCACAGACGGACCAGCACGGATTTCCGCAAGAAAACTGAAAAAACTGAGATCAAGAGCACAAGAGCTATGGCATGTCATTATTGCATTTTTAACTCATATTCATCATCTTACATTATTACATTTTTCAATATGTAACATGCGATATGTGTCATGTAATAGGGAAGACAAAGTGCTACCTTCTACAGGAATGCGATCATATGAAGAGATGATGCGACATTTAAAAAAAGAATTTCTCGGTATTACAGACTTGGTAAGCTCAATACTGTCATCCAAAGCCATCATCATATGGCATGACAAGAAATATTATCGTATTATGATATCGCACGTAATTGCGTGATTTTGTGATTAGGAGTTAAAGACTCATGAGATGAGACAGAGTGTTGTACGTGCTGAAAAGGCTGTTTCAAATGCATCCCCAGCAGACGAAAAACACACTGTAATGTCGAAAGAAAGTGCTATTGAACTCAGACCTGAGGTATTGTCCAATGCACTGAATGGTGTGACTGTCAGACAGAGCAGCATCAGCAGTGCTAATGAATACAAAACGAAACAAAAAAAGGATCAAGATCAAGATGACGAGAAAATGATCGGGAACAACGACAATGATTCAGATAAACTTCAACACAGTGCGACCAGCTTACCAAGCACTGAATCATCAGAAAACATCAAAATTGTGAAAAAAAATATCAATAATGGTATAGATACGACAGTTCGTAAGAACGATGCCAATGATAAACTGACGGTATCTGAAAATACCACGGCAATATCAAGTGATCGTATTAGCAGTACAATGCAGGTACAGCATGGACATGGAAACGGACTTGGTGCTGAAAATGTATCAGCGCAAAGAAGCATGCAAGGTAATATAAACTATGAACTAACGTAATTCGTCATTAATCTTATTTTATTGTGCATTTCCACCAAAAACTAGCTCTATTTCAACTTTTCATCAGCACATTAATACCTCTTGTTTTCGACTTATATTTAGGCAGTATCGACGAATCATTTTCTCCAGCTGACCAAAAAGCTGCTATGGACATCCTTCAGAACATCAAAGCAACAGGTATTCATGGTATCCCAGCTGTAGAGGTAATGTCACCACATGAAGAGAAAGGAGATCCACGATTCAGTACCAATACCGACACCAATGCTATTGTCAACACTCCAGAGCAAACTTCGAATAATCTTGGAAATACGCTTGGAACAAGCTTGTACATGCCAAACAGTCTTGGAATAGGGGGTGTTGTGGGCAGTTTTGGTGGCACAAGTGAAGCAGGTATCGCGAAGAAACGTTTTAGTATGGCATCTCAACATAGCTTCATGTCTGAAAATGATTTTGGAGGTGCAAATACATATGTCGATCCCATGGCCATCAGCATGGACCAAGGAGACGAAACAGGATCGATTTTGAGCGCTGGATTTGAAAACGAGCTGAGAGATTCACCTAGGATCAACAACAGACATGTGAATAACAACATTCAAACAGGCACAACCACAGCTACAGGCACCGCAGCAGGACGAAGCATGAGGGCTGGTGTTGGGTCTATTCTGAGAACAAATTTAGCACGAGGAAGCGGGGCTGGGGGTGCAGGATCAAGCAGCGATGGCAAATCAAACGCAGACAATGGCAAAAGCAAGCGAGATGGCACTACAGAGGCAGTTGGAGTAGGAGGGAGTATTTCAGACTGGGCGTCAAAAATCGATATAGCCCAGTAGCTGTGCGTGCCACGCAAGGCCCAAGGCCCACGGGGGCCAGCGCGGTAGCACGCCAGCAGCTACGCAGTCCAGTGGCCTCAAGCGCGCGCTATAGTAGGGCGCGGCAGCGCCGGTGCCTATGCTTACGAATTAAGCGCTATATAGCTTTTGCTTAAGTATACATGCATGCTATATATGCATTGAACGGCTAGGGGCGACAGGCGCACGCGCTAGCCGGAAAATCAGTAGCTTTCGATTTTCGACTTGATTTACTTGCCATTGTACGTTGTTAAGTTGACGTGTGCTGATCAGTTCACTTGTATTTACTGAGTTTCTCGATGGTGGTAGCAATCTCTGCTTGACCAGTAGCAACCATTTTCATCAGCACTTTCTTGTAATACGCAGACAATTTCTTCCACACAGCAGGATTTGTCTCTAGTGCTTCTTTGGCCTCCTCCAGTCTCTTCTCCTTGACCTCTTTGCTCTCACCACACTGCATCGCCATATACAGTGCTATTCTGACCTCATCTTTATCAGCCTTAAGGTTATCAAGTCCTTCTACTAGTGGAATTAGAACGTACTCAAGGTTATACTCACAACTCGATGGGTTGTAATGAGCAAATGCCTGCATAGCATCGACAGCTGCCTCATTGACAGCACCAGCTGAACTTGTTACAATCTTTCCAAGACCTTCGAGAATTTCAATCATGCCATCTTCACTAGTACCTTCTTTGCCAATCAGTATAAGTTTTGCGGCTTTAACTGCCGAGACTCGGACGTTTACATTGTCATCCGCCAGCAATCCCATGACAAACCTCACACTTTTCTCGCCCAGTCTCTTGCCACTGCGAGCTACAGCCCCCATCGCCTCGACGCGGCCCTGCTTGCCAGTCCACTCTTGTCCATTTTTCTTGTCTTGTGAGTCAAGCACGTGGCGATGCATAGCATTTTTGAACTCAGAATCTTCCATGTAACGCACTAACCCACCAAAAGCACCACCTGCAGCCACCCTAACGTCATCATTTTGGTGTCCAAGAAGACTGCTGACTGTGGCAACTAGCTTGCTTAGCAGCGGTTTTGAGATGCGATTACCTGTTGGTTCGTGTGCCACAACAGCTGTTACTGCATCAAGAAGAGATGTTTTCACCTCAACCAGTTCTTCTTTATCAATCTGCAAATTGAGATCTTGCATTACGTTATCCACACGCGGATTGTGTCTCATCATGTAACCCAAACCCAACACAGTTTCTGCACGCACTGCGCTCGAACTGTTGTGGAGGGCCTTTCTGAAAGTCGTTTGCAGGGCAGAGAAAAATGCCTTGACCCGCAGACCGCACTTGACAAGCAGTAGCCTCAATGTCTTCAGGATGGCCAGTTTTACTCCTTCTGAGAACTGTTCACTTGCCATACGAATCAGGGGGCCTGTGATAAGCATTACATACGGGTTCAACGCAGGGGTTGATGTGAGGGATATCAGTGTCCCTAGCGTTTTTGCTGCTGCTTCTTTTGTCCCTTCAGACCCTTTCATTAGGCCTTCAGTCAAAAGTGGGATAAATGGCCTCAGAGCACCTCGGACATTGAGTCCTGGAAGCTCAAACAGGACCTGATCCCCGCCTAAGTCGTGCGTTACACTGTTGACTATGCCATGAATCAACTTGATGTATTCTGGAATCTTCGTCTTTGGGATGTGTTTCACAGCCGCAGCTACGCAGGCACCAGCTTGCTTGAGCAAGTTGCCGTCTGTACGAGAAAACAGGCCGATAGCTGACTGCAAAATGCTTTCTAGAGAAGACACCATCTCACACTGGCTATCTTTCGAGAACCTTCCCAGCAACTCAATAGCAGCTACCTTGGAGTGATCTTGGGTCTTGTCAGTGCCAGGCATCTGCACTATCTCAGAGAGTGTCGCAACAAGTGCGTGGACCGAATCCTGCTGTAGCACACTGACAAGCTGTGATGCGTGTTCAAGAAACTCGTTACGTTTCACTGTGTTTCCGACCTTTGACTCTGTCTCCATTGCCTCGATAAACGCACGCGTGATGTCTTCGATATAACGGTAAAAACTGCTGCCAAGGACACCAGACAATGACGACAGAGCAGCAGCGCTCTCAAGACTGAGAGGACGTTTCGAGAGCTGAGGAATGAGAAATGGCAACACAAGTCGTGAATGTGTGATAAGTATCTGACGGATACCTGCTAGAACCAACTCGCCATCGATAAAATCTTCTTCCTCATCGTCATCGCTATGCTTGGAGTCCTGACTAGCTTCGTTGCTGCTGTTGCTGCCAGTCTGACGAACTAATTGGCGGACAAGAGCTGGAACAATTTCATTAATTGCAGTCTGCCCGACAATTAAGTGCAGAGTTTGGAACGCTTCACCTGCAGCCTCACGCACAGCCTGTGATTCGTCGCAAATGGCGTCTCTTACGGCTGAAATGAGCTCAGATATGTAGTCTCCGATACGTTTCTTGGATGTTGATCTCATAATTTCGCTGAGACCGAGACACACACCCTGTCGAGTGGCCTCGTCATCAGAATTAAGCCTATCTTGCAGCAACGGAACAATCTCTTTTAGCACTTCTGTGCCCATCTTGCGCACAATCTCGCCCAATGCCTCACCCGCACCTTGCTGCACACCAGCATCAGTAGATGCTAGACGAGCGATAATCATATTAATCAGTGTCGGGAATATCTTACGGACAGTGCCCTGGCTGACAACCACAGCACGCCAGACACGCCAAGCTGTGGAACAGACGAGAGGCACACTATCTGTTCGCATCAGGTAAATCAGAGACAGAATCTTATCTCGTCGAACGTAGCCAATCTTATTTGCCATTACCTCGTGAGCTGCAATGGTGGAAATCTTTGCACCCTCTTTGGCATCTGAATCAGCTGGTCCTACTCCAAGTTCATCAGCCTCTTTGTCAGGGACAAATACCATACCGTTTGAACCAGCTAATTGGCAGAGATACGTCCCCATAATGTGGCACGCACCCATGCGACATCTCCAAACAGGGTGTTCAAGTCCTTGCATCAGCGATGGAAGGACAATGTTAATCTGCTGAGTGCCGTTGTAGAGCATGGCAAGATTATGTCCTGACTGCAACGCTACGCTACGCACATTAACACTCTGATCATCGAGCATTTCGACAATCTCTGGCAACAGCTGTGGGACAAATGGCAGAAACTTGTTGCCAAATGCCTCAGGGAGTGTGAGGAAGAGAGTGGCAAACCCTTCACGCACACCGACCTGATCGTGTCGGACACCGCTAAATATTGCAGGCAGCATCTTTTTCACCTGCTCTGTTCCCATAACAACGAGCAAGTGTGCAACGCCCAAAGCACCACCAGATCTGTGTACAGCATTAGTCTGCTCTTCAAGAATTTTCAGCATATGTTCCATAATTCCGGGCATTTCCTTGTCGCCCAGTCCTTTGTATAGCGATCCCAACGCCTGTGCAGCCATTTTACGCACAACAGGATCATTATCGACAATGATTGACTTGCACTGTTCGACAAGTTTTGAAGAATAGGGCAGAAGATCAGCTACATCATCAACCAACGAACAGATCGAGCTCGTTATTTGTGCTGACATGCGTTTATTCTTATTGTCACGGTCCCGTAGACCTCGCTGAAGGATAGGCGCCACCAGAGCGAGAGACGCCGCATCAATCGAGTGCACAAATGACGTGTTGATGAGTTTGGTTAGTGCTACAGACTGGTATTTTGACGGAAATGCCAACGCAGCGAGAATACTATCCACAACAGCATGAACCTCAGGATTGCCAATAGCATCTCCTATCTGCTTTAGCGCACGTCGGCCTGCCTTTTGGACCTCTTCATGGGGCTCAGCAAGCGATTGGAGCAGTCTCGGGACTACGGTTGGTAGGGCTTGTCCTAGTTGTTCTGGGTTACAGTGTGCCATGCTGCCGAGAAGACCAATTGACTCGATTTTAGTGCGCCATTTCTTGTCCTGCAGCGAACGCAGGATGAGTGGCATGAGCATTTTCATCCCATTTGCTGTGATATTAGCCATTATACTACGAGAAGCCTCCTGAGTAGCTGCTCTGACATCTTTGGAGTTATCTCCAAAACACTTTAGTAGGTGGGGCAACACGTGGAGCAAAAACGCTTCGAACTTGAACCCGAGCATAGCAAACAGACGCTCGTAGGCAAACAGTGCTCCCTCACGGACTTTTTGCGAAGTTTTATGGTTGACTTTTTGCGTTAGTTCCGCCAGCACGCCATACTCCTTAATAGATTCCAGGCCTAATCCTTTGATTATCCCAGCCAAACCGAATGCAGCACCTTTGCGCATGCCATAGGTCGCACCACTTAAGTTCGTTAGGCAGGTCTGAACAAAACGTTCTGCTCGTGATTCGACTGCTGGTACTAAATGAACAAGACACTCAGCTACAGCAACTTGAACATCGTAACTCGGTGTCACGAGCATACGTAGCAGTGTTTCGATGACTTCAACGACCTTATCTTCGTTTCTCGAAGGTATATACCGAGCGACATTTCCAAGACAAATCACTACTCCTTCACGTGCTCTATCTTCGATATCTATTAGTTTCTGTAGAACTTGCTTGGCATCAGCTTTACCTTTGCCCTTTCGGCTGGCGGGTGCAGCAGACGTAATGGATGCTTTTTTATCTGCAGCAGACGCGAGATAATCCTCTAGCTGAGGGAGAATTGAGCTCTGATACTCCTTACCATATTGTTCGATCAGTGTTAGTGCCGCGGTCAGGATTTCATTCCAGGCCGTATCATTGGCATCTCTAAATCCGACATTAATGAAAAACTCGAACAGACCGCGCAGGACGCCACATCCTTGTTTTTTGTCCGATACGATATATGGGGTACAGTCTGTGAGGCATATTGCCACAGCTTGACGTGTTGGCCATCGTTCCACCATTTCGTACTTTTCGCCAAATTCGCCCTTTGCGAGCTTCATTTTCACTTTTTCGTCTGGGCTATCGACAAAGAGTTTGAGCAAAAGAGAAATCCCATCATCAGCACTCTGAGGATACTTGCTCATAGCTGCTGCAATGGCTGCACCAGCTGCTTTCCTGACGTTTAGATTGGCATGTGACAGCATCCCAATGAGTCCAAAACCTGAGGAAGTGTAGCTCGTAGGGACAGAGAAACAGCCATGTTTCCAAGCACGTTCAGCAGCTTTTCGCACATAATCATCCTCATCGTGTTGTCCCATCCACACAATACCAGAACCGTAACCACCAAGTTCTTGGCTCAGAGTCTGAACACCACCAGAACTGTTAGCCTGTGCTTGTCGGAAACACAGGGAATTGAAACAAGCCAGCCTCGCCTCAATACTGAAGCTTTTCCCGCCAAAATCTCCCAGCATCAGTCCCATCTCATCTGCTTTGAGAAACTGACTCAGCTTAAAAACACAACTGCGAATGCGTCGGATGTACTTTGCGGGTGTCGTCGTTTCGAGTGCCAGCAGCCGCAAGAGGAGGGACATCATTCGGGCGCGATCAAACGCAGCACTTGGGGCAGACTGCTGCATTTTTTCATCACAGTGCAGACATAGAAGTAAAATAGCGTTCTCAAGGGCTGTTGGAAAACGTTCGTTAGCTCTCGTATTTTTGCTGTCCTCATCGTCCCATGCGCTCATGACAGTAGCTTGGAGAAGTGGAAGGATAAAGTTGAAACTTGGAGCAGACAACACTAGTGCGGCACTGCGATCGATATTGATTAGTTCGTCTTCTTCTCTCTCTTCATCGTCGTCAACCAAGGCACCTCGGACGTACGCACACAGGCTGGAAATGGCCTTGCTAACTCCTTTCTCCATCTCGCCTGAGCTGTAGAGTTTGGAGAATGAAGGCACTTTAGCCAGCATCTCACCTCTCTCCTCAATGCTCATTACGTTATTTCCATTCTTTCCTTCGTTTCTTCTCTCAGCATTCTTCATATCTTCCTTTTCATCCTCATCCTTGTCAACCTGAAAAAAGTTCGCAACAGTGGCGACGGCCCACCACACCTCTTTACTGTTGATTGCGACTCCTGTTGCGGCTCCACGTGCGGTAGGGACTAGCTTAGCTCCTCTGAGACAGGTTGAAAGCGAAAACAAAGTGTCAACAGCACAAGCCTGCAGTAGACTGTCTGGTACCAGTGCACTGACTGCTGGCAAAACACAACTGAGTAGGTAAGTATGAACTAACTCCCGGCTGAATTTCGAAGTAGATTTTACTGCTGATAGCACACCTTTGATAGGCGAAACGACATGCCAGTTGAGCTTTGAACGAATTAATGCCTGGCGGACACGGTCCACCTCACGCTGTTTTGCGTCTTCTTCTGCCTTTTTTGCTTCCTCAATCTTGGCCAGCTCCTCCCTCTCCCACTTGAGTTCGTCTGCGCTGTATCCGGACCCTCTTGTCCGAATGTTCGCGTTCTTGGAAGCTTCGATACGACTCTTACCTCGTTTGTATTTGTACTCATCAACAACATCTGATTCAGAGCATAAAACTACCTCCCGCTCGTAATCACCTAGCTGTTTCACATCACGTGACGTCAAAACCGAGAGCATCTCGGGCAATAGGGAGCTAACTGTGATGTTTGGGCTATGGAGCGACACAGTTGTGACTACAGACACGCACGCCTCCACGCGACATGGTAGTGCAGACCGGAATCCTTCAGATGAAAACAGTAGCGTGACGAGATTCTTCGTGCTGAGTGTGAAGATTTTGTCAGACCAGGATTTGAAAACAGATAATTTCGATTTCGAATTACTTCTCTTGGTGTCCGCTTCCACGTGACGATAACGGCAGCCCTTAAACGTACAACTGCCTTTTTGAAAGTCTCTACAGACTGGGACTTTTTTATCGCTTTTGGTGTCCTTGGTGTCTTTTGAAGAGTTGAGTTTTCGCCATCTTGATACCACAGATTTCCATGCAGAAACGTTCTTGTGAGGGCCCCATTCGGGCCGCCACGTGCGATTGAGGGCTGGGTGAAACGCGGCAAGTACAACCATCGGAATGAGAAACGAGCCAGTTGAACCTGACTCCGATAATACGGATGCGTTACAAGTCACACATACGAGCGCCTTTTGTGCCCAGCCAATGGTGTCGCTTCTCGTCTCTGAGTTTTCGTCATCTTCACCCAAAGCCTGCTGAATTGTGAGACCATTTTGTCTGAGCTGTTTCTCTCGTAGTATATCGTCCAGCAGACTTAACATCGCTGGCAACAGTGCACTAACGACACTAGGGTTGCGTTTGGCCTCTTTGCTGTACATTTCACACGCAGCACGGCGAACTTGAGGTGAGGGGTGTACAGAGAGTCTAAGGACTCCAGTTAAAAAGGCATTATAAGGGGAAGTACTTATAGGTGATTCTAGTGATGTAGACGTCCACACTTTCGCCATGTATTTCTCATCTTCCACTTCTTCTTCTGTCTTTACTCGCGGCCCTCGTGATTTTTTGACCGATTTCCCCGATTTCTTTTTACTTTTCGACTTGTCCGTTTTAGGTTCTTCAGCGACAGGGGGAGTGTAAGGTGTGTGATTTTGAGGCTTAACTGCTTCCCAGTGGTGTTCCAGCACTATCGAACCCAACCTCACGTGCAAAAGTGCGTCTGTTTCCGAGGCTTGCATCACCGCATCACTGCGGTTTACTATGCTCTCTGGGTCTCTTAGCTCTGCATCCCACGTTTTGATACCGCAGGAATTGGGGTCAAATGCAACCTTTGAAGCTTCGCAGGCGGCCCTTTGAATGCGTGGATCCAGTAAAATAGCGAGTGCCCCTACCCCGGCACCACGAAGGGTCTTGCTCTTTGCCTCTTTGACGAGATTCTGATATGCCAAATTCTGGGCCTTTGCGTCCTTCTCGGTCTCAAACGGTAGAAAATAGCCACAATCAGCCATTCTTTCGACTTCACTGAGGTAGTGTGGTACCATATCTTTGTCTAGCGACTTGAGTCCAGCTGTTGCACCCTTCTGGAACCTAGCCAGCACTTTTGCAGGCACTGTTCGTCTGTGAACACACCAGTCAACTATGGTGGACAGAGCTTCGCACCTGACCTCAACGTGCGCCTCTTTTTTCATCAGGACAAGCAGATCCAGAATAGGGCGTGTGGATAGGTCTTTCAGCGCATTTGTGCCGACAGATGAAGATCTTCCCATCTGGCGCAAACACCGCACCAGCACCAATCGTACGTCTACAGAGGTGATTGGCTTGGAGTTCTTTGCAGCCAACAGAGAACCGATCTCAACGAGAGCTTTTCCCAACATTTTGGAATCACTGGTTTTGTCCGACAAGCTCGTAATGCCTGCAAGTGCCCACGTACGACGTTTTTTTGACTCTGCTTGTTGTGCATCTGCTAGGAAAAACTTGAACAGCTCGTCGAAATACCCGCTCAGATCGAGCGAAACTCGCTCTAGAACGCTCACCAGGGCTGGCATTGACTTTTCAGGAGCCCGTTTGAGGGCCTGAAGAGCGGTTGGAAGCAATATTTTCTTGAAATCATCATGAGTTAATGCCTTGATGATGTGCTCGTACGGCTGCATGTTGTCGGCAGGCTTGCCCTTTTCGATACGATCAGACACCAGCTTCACCATCCACGCCTGAACAAAGACACACGCACACGCGCACATATAACAATAGGTTATAATAATGAATTTCAATGTGGCGAACTACGAAACGTTTCGCACACACATCCCTCAGATACCTTCTCTCTCAGCAATAATGAGAAGTTCACACACACACACACACACAAACAGCACAACATGCGCATGCGCTAACACGCGCATTGCTGTGCAAGGACTGTAAAACTGCATCGAGTGCAGAGAGTGCGTACAGAGACCTCCCGTGTGAGCACGTGTTTCTCTCATGTCTCAGGTACAACAACTTTCATGTCTCGATCATTGGGCTGCAATGCAAAACTGCGCGTGGAAACAAGTTAGCCGCGAGCGTGTTACCTCAGCAGAACTGTCTCCAAGCCTTGCAATCATGGTGCGTTTTGACGGCTTTTTCTCAGCCAGTTCAAGATATATCTTCTGAAGCGCCTCCCTGTCTTTTTCACCGAGGCTTTTCATCAGCGACTTGAAAGACTTGTCCAGCTTAGAGATGATGATCGAGGGGGCAGATTTAAGCGCCTCCAGCGCCATAACCTGCCCTTCGAAAAAACTTGTACCACCAATCAGTTTGCTAAACTTATTGAAGGCACCCTCTAGCAAAGCAAAACTCATCTCCACCATGTTCGCCAACTTCTTAAAGTCTCTCGAGCTGACGGCCAAGGTTCGTTTCTTGAACCGGTTGCAGAAACGGACAACGAACTGCTCTCGCGTT
>JACKZZ010018363.1_pt1 | contig 25921 bp, 30 predicted proteins | sample 8027871 | NCBI WGS metagenome assembly JACKZZ01 (sample SAMN15724774, study PRJNA655200) | protist metagenome | isolation source: fluorescence activated cell sorting (FACS) single amplified genomes of... | place: USA: West Boothbay Harbor, Gulf of Maine | collected 2000-07-19 | reverse complement strand
GCTGGTGCTAAAGGACAAAAAGGTACAAAAGGTGCTCAAGGTGGAATAGGACCACAAGGTAATGTAGGACCTCAAGGTAATAAAGGACAAAAAGGTCAAACAGGTTCCCAAGGTGGAATAGGACCAATAGGTAATATAGGACCACAAGGTCTTAAAGGTATAACAGGTGCTATAGGTAACATAGGACCTCAAGGTAATACAGGTGCTAAAGGACCAATTGGATCAATAGGACCAATAGGTAATACAGGTGCTAAAGGACCAATAGGTACAGTAGGACCAATAGGACCTCAAGGTAACGTAGGACCACAAGGTAACGTAGGACCAACAGGGCCAACAGGTGCTAAAGGACAAAAGGGTGCAACTGGTGGTACAGGTAGCACAGGTGCTAAAGGACAAAAAGGACAAACTGGTGCTCAAGGTAACGTAGGACCTGTAGGACCTGTAGGACCATCAGGAGGATTTACTACAAACTCAAATGCTCAAGTAAATAGTTTAGGTGTTGGAGTTTCAGCCTCAGGTACAGCAGGTACAATTAGAGCTACCAATGATATTATTGCTTACTATTCCTCAGATAATAGATTAAAAGATGTAAAAGGTTTAGTTCAAAATGCATTAGAAAAAGTAATACAATTAAATGGTGTACAATTCGATTGGATAGCTAAAGAAGGTATACATGAGAATACAGGACACGATATAGGAATTATAGCACAAGAAATTGAAGCATTCTTCCCAGAAATTGTAGTAACAAGATCAAATGGATATAAAGCTGTTAAATATGAAAAATTAGTAGCAGTACTTATTGAAGCAATAAAAGACTTAAACGAAAAAATAGAAAAATTAAATAAATAAAAATGGGTTTACAAATAACAGGATCATTTAGAGATATAAATAATGCAACATATGATAATTTGTATTGTAGAATAGATCACTATCAATTAATAAAATCATTAGGATTTGTAGCTACAACTATAGGATATTATGTTTCTAAAGAAGCAGCCGAAACAGCATTCCCTACATATCAAGAAGACTATGCAGAGAGTGATAATTCAGGTTATGTAGATGGCCTAGTTAATGTAGTAGATGAAGTTGAATTAGATAGATATATAGAATTTCCTTTAACTCAAAGTGAACAAGTTACAGTAACTACTTATTCATCTTCATTTGAGGATAGGTTAGTAGATTACATTGATTATGACGATGATGGTAATGAAATAATAGCACAAAGAAATCAAAGAATTGAAGTTATTACTACTGGTAGTGAAGAAGTTACTAAAGGAAGAATTAATTTAGATATAATAACAGGAAGTGCTTATGTTTATGCTTATGAAGAACTTAAATTACATTTAATTGGGGTGCATGGTAGTAATAATATTAATGATTTAATATAAATAATATATGTATTTTGGATCTTTTGGAAATAATAATATATGTTTAAGGGGTAATAATAGTTCGGCAGGAACTCTAAACCCCGCAAACCAAGTAGGTTTTTTTAATCATGCTATGGTTACATGCTTTTCTTGGCCTTATTGGACTACAACTAACATAAATGCTGCTAAAAGCAGTTGGGGTGTTGCTACAATAGCTTGTGTAGGTAATGCTGCTTGGAATGGTGGAGCTCAACCATCATCAACTAATGGTCAAGCTTCTTATGTTAGAAATCAAGATAGACCATTTGCTGCTAATATAGAAGCAAGTATGGGTATGTCTTCTGTTAGATTCACTTCTTGGGTTAGTAACGCAGCTAATTCATCATATCAAGGCTATGTAAACATTGGTCTTTCTAATAGATCAACTGCTATGGGTATAACCGGTGTTGTAGCTTATGGATTTACTTTTAGTGCTTGGAGAAATGTAACCAATTCAGGTACTATACTTACCACAGTATTATCTACTAATATATTTTTTAGTAGTAATTATGGTGGTATTAATTTTAAAGACATTAATACAATGGTAGCAACAGCATCATAAAAAAATTTTATTTTTAAAATGTTATATGAAGGCAATTTGGGTAATCGAAAATGTTAAAAAGGATAATTCCTTTTATGATGAATTTAAATTAGTTATGTTATTTGCTTCCGTAAGTTTATGGAAGAAATATCACCCAGATCATACTACTGTTTTGTATTGTGATAAAATTACAGAAAAATATTTATCTAATTTAAATGTATTTCCATTATGGGATCAAATTAAACATTTATCTTATCCTGAAAAAATCAACCGTGAAATATTTTGGTCTAGTTGTAAAACTAAAATTATAAGTGAAGCAACAGAACCTATAGTAGTTGTAGATCATGACTTTTTAATATTTACTAATATAGATGAACATTTAAAAGATAAAGTTTTATATACTCATGAAGAACAAGCATATCCTTGGTATCCTGCTAAACATGATAAATATTGTGCCCGTTTGACTGATCCTTCCCCTTATGAATTAGATTTAGCAGCTAATGTTTCATTATTTTACTTACCAGACCCATCATTTGCTAAAATGTATGGTGAATGGACATTAAAAAATCACGAAGAATTTACTGTAATGGATTTTGATGGTATGTCTCCTAATTATATGATATACTCAGAACAATTAATGTTAAAACAACTATTAGTTAGGGATAATATACCCCATAACACATTAACTATCAACGTATTTGACAATAATAAAGCTATATTTACTGATGCAGTTAATATGTATGGTATTTGGAATAGCAAAGAATCTTCATTATATTATAGGCACTATGGGATGGATAAAAAGAAATTAAAAGAAAATAAAGATGAAATTGATTATTTATATAGATGTATAAATGTAAGTCAAAAAATAAATCCTAAGTTATTAAAAGAAAAAATTAATGAAAGCTATTCACGTAAATTGGACTAAACCATTTTTTGAAAGAAATAGATTAAGAGGACATGGATTTGAATCTATCAAAAATCTAAAATCAGAAACTTATGATCAATTAGATTCCCAATTATTATATACAATGCTATCAGCAGCTAATTGGAAAAAGTATAACGGTAATATTAAGTTATACACAGATTCTATAGGTGCTTCATTTTATCAAAGATTTGGTTTATTAGATTTATATGATGAAATAGATATTAATTTTTTAAATGGTTATTCTAAATCAAATATAGATCCTGCTTATTTTTGGACAAGTGGTAAAATAAAATGTTTGGCACATCAAACTGAACCTTTTGTATTTTTAGATCAAGATATGATTATTAGAAATAAATTACCTGAATGGACTAGAGTTAATGATTTAACAATTGCTCACTGGGAAATAGGTAGAGGGTATTATTATTTTGATAAAGAAAAATGGGAAAAAGATATTACTCATGTAGAGTGGCCTCAAAATTTTAATAAAGATGATTGGTCACCTAATACTTCGTTTTTATGTTTTAATAATTTAGATTTACTTAAAAAATACCATGAATGGCATAAAAAATTAGTTAATACTAATAGAGAACATATCCCAGAATGGTTTTGGTTATTTACAGATCAAGGAGTTTTAGGTCATATAATTAGAGAAAATGACTATAAAGTTAATACTTTAACTAATAAAATAGCTTTGGCTCACCATAATAATGTTGATGGTACTAATAGATATAAAGGTAAAGCAGAAAAATGGTATAATCCTATATCCCCAGATACATCAAAAGAATTTAATTTTGAACATATTTGGTTAGATAAAATCAATACACAAAATCTACGTGTTAATGAATGGTTTAAAGAATTAGTTGAAGAATTAGATTGTAGTAAATATCTTACAGATATAAGATGGAATAAACATTGGAAAAATTATCATGAAAATAATTAGAGTACTTTGGGGTAATGATATAAACCATGAGATACCTCCGTGTCCATTAATGGATAACGAAGTTGTTTATGTATGGGGAGATGAAAATAATCAAATGATGATTGATAGGGGATGGGAAACTAGACCTTATCATACTAGTTTTTTATTTGAAGGTAAACATAATGCATTTGGCAAAAAATTACTTGCATTAAAAGAAGCAATGGATGAATTTGGTGAAGTATTATTACTAGATTGGGATTGCCATTTAATAAAACCTTTAGATGAAAAATTTTATAACACGTTAAAAACTAAACCGGTACAAATTCCCCTTTACATTCAACATAAAGATACTAAGGATGCTATATTAGAAATTTTACCACCTAATCAAAGTATTGAACTACAAAAAGAATTAGATATATTAGGAAAAGGATTTAAAAAATATGGTTGGGAATGGGAAGATGGATATGTAGCCCCTAATTTTGGTTTTGTATATTGTAGAGATAAAGATTTTGCTCAAAAACTATTTGACATAGCAATTAAACACGATTTACAAACTGTTGTAGATGAATTTGCTACATTAATACAAGTTGATTGTACATTAGAAGAATATATAAAAAAATATTTACCTACTGTATTAAGAGGTTCTAGTAATGATAAATTTATATTTAATGCTAGATTACATAAACTAGGAAAAAAATTCAATGATTACATTGATAATATAACAGAAATAACACCTTATTTTAACCATGTCTAAATTAAAATTTATAAGAACTTGGTGGGGAGATCAACAAGATAAATGGTTAGAAGTTCCTAAAATACCCTTAATATCATCTGAAAATGAAATCGTATATGTTTGGGGTAAGGAAAATTTAAATAAATTTAAAGAAAGAGGCTATAATTGTGTCTTAATGGAAGAAGATGAATTTAATGGTAAAAGTATTTATGGTAAAAAATTAACTGTTTTAAATAAGGCATTAAAAGAATGGGGTGAAGTATTAATGTTGGATTGGGATTGTTGTTTATCATTACCTTTAGATGATAATTTTTATACAATGTTATCTAAAAAACCAATACAAGTACCATTATATGCTCATCATAAAGAACCAGATATAGCATTATTAGAAGCAATTCCAGATAACCATCCAATATTACAATCAGAAAAAACATATATTGATTTAATAACTAATTTAGAATCAATAGCATTAGAAATTCCTAAATACCATTGGAAATGGAATGATAATTTAATTGTTCCTAACTTTGGATGTGTTTATTCTAGAGATATAAATTTAGGAGAAGATTTAATTAAAATAGCAAAAGAAAATAATATAAAAGGATTAGTGGAAGAATTTGCAATGTGGAAATATGCAAACTGTACATTGGAAGAATATATTGAACAATATCATCCTGATTATGTATTAGGTGTATCAGATGATAAATTAAAAGATCAAGAATATAGTATTAGTATAATACAAAAAGAATTTAATAAAGAAATAAAAAATAAAATTAATTTAAAACAATATTTTAATCATGTATAAAGTAAAAGTAATATCACTTAAAAGACGTCAAGATAGACGTAAAAAAATATCTCACATGCTACAACAAATTGATTTTGATTTTGTTGATGGGTTAGATGGACAAAAATATAAATTAACTAAATTTGATAAAGAATTTATTAAAGGTAATGATTATAAAAAACATGGAATACACATTCCATCTTTAGTTTGTGCTAACTACACCCATTTAAATTTGTTAGCTGAATGTGCTGAACAAGATAAGCCATATTTTATTTTTGAAGATGATATAGAATTAACAGATGCTAAAGCTCCAGATTTATATTTTGAAACCTTAGCATCGGTAGAAGATTTAGATGCTTTTTGGTTAATTCCTAATGAACCAAGTATTGCTGCTTATATAGTATGGCCAGAAGGTGCTAAAAAAATGATTGATTATGTAAATAATATAGCTAAATTAAAAAGAGGTTTAGATTGGGCATTTTGGGATATAAGAAAAAAGAAAAATTTCCGTGCTGATCAAGCAAAAGAAGCGTATTTTAAACACGATCCGGGTAAAGACTCTGATATTACAACGATAGAAAACTATGATATTTCATCCAACAAATAAGGAAAATATATTTCATTTATCACCTATTCCAGTTTACAAAAGGAGATTTATAAATTGCCCTATTACTAAAAAAATTGATAATTTAGGCTTTAGAATTTTAAGTAAAGAACAAAAATTGATGGGTCAAGAATTACCTAATCAATATGATAATAAAAGACAAGATAATTATAAAATAAATTATGATTATCAGGAAGAATGGGTTGAAAACCATAATTTACAACCTATAGGAAGTAGATTTTTTGTTAAACCTAATAATTTTTTATCTGAATGGTCTTATCAACCTGAAAAAGGTAAAGGTAATAAAGATGTAGATATTATTATTCGAAGAATAAAAGCAGGATTTAAAGAATTAACAGGCAAAGATGGGGAAATAACTGAAAGCTGGGCTCAATATTATGAACCAGGTGCTGGTAGAGGACATAATGCTCATAACCATAATAGATGGCAACATGAAGAAGAAAAACCTTTAATGTATTCAGGTGGTTATTATTTAGATGATGGTGATCCTTTAAAAGACCACCCTTATAGTGGAGCTTTTGCTTTTCATATAGGAGGAAAAAAACATTATATTAGACCTAGAGAAGGAATGTTACTAATATGGCCCCATGATATTATACACTCGGTAGAACCTTTTTATGGTAGAAGACATAGAGCAGTAATTAATTTTAACATACAAGCATGAATATAATTTTTGATATACCTGGAGGAATTGGTAAAGCAATAATGGCTACTGCTGTTGTAAAAGGACTTAAAAGTAAATATCCTAAAGATAATCTAATTTTAGTTTCAGGTCATCCTTCAGTATTTAAAAATAACCCTTCTGTTTATAAGTCTTATAATATAATTCAAAGAGATACTGTTAGAAAAAAATTCATAGAAAATAAAGAATGTAAAGTTTTAGCTAGGGAACCATATAATGAACATAACCATGTTTTCCAAAAAGAACATTTAATAGAAACATGGTTTAAATTATTAGATTTAGAATATTGGGGACAACATCCTGATATTTATTTAGATAATCAAGAAATACAAGATTATAAAAATTTATACAAATCAGATAAACCTATAATGGTTATTCATCCTCATGGGGGTGCAGTACCTGAAATACCTTATAATTGGGTAAGAGATATCCCAACAAAAATAACAAAAAGACTTATTGAAAAATATAAGGATACTCATACTATATATCATATAAAAAGCCCAAATCAACCTATATTTGAAAATGTAAAAGAAGAAATTGGCCCAATAAGAAAAGTAGCTATTTTATTAAGCATGGCAGATAAAATATATACTATTGATTCGTTTACTCAACATTTAGCAATGGCTTTAAGAAAACCATCCAATGTATTTTGGATAGGAACTAATCCAAATGTATTTGGATATGAATTACATAATAATATAATAGCAAACCCTCCAGAATTTAACACTAATAGTGGTTTATATTATGGAAGAAATTTAACAGAACCAATAAATAACTTGCCTTATCCAAATGAGGATTGTATATTTAATATCGAAAAAATAATATAACTATGTTTCAATCATATGCTTTTGATCAACAAGAAGTTGATTTACAAAATTATTACTATCTTCTTAATGGATTTAGTAAAGAAGAATTAGAAAAAATTGAAGAAGATGTTGCAAATTTACCCTTTCAACAAGCTAGTACGGTTTCGGGGGATGATAAAAAAGTAAGATCATCTAAAGTAAAATGGGTACCTCAAAATACTGAATGGTACTGGTTATATGACAAATTGTCTGAATATGCTATTGAAGCTAACTTTGCTTTATGGAATTTTGATTTAAGTTTAATCCCAGAACAAATACAATATACTGAATATTATGCTTCTGAACAAGGACACTATGATTGGCATGCTGATATTGGCCCTGGTCTATTATCTAAAAGAAAAGTATCTATTACAGTTCAATTATCCGAACCAGATGAATATGAAGGTGGTGATTTAGAATTATTTAGAGGTGGAAGTATGGATGGTCCTTTTGTAAAAGCTGAAAGACGAGCAGGTTGTGTGTTTATTTTCCCCTCATTTATGATGCATAGAGTAGCCCCAGTTACAAAAGGTGTAAGAAAATCTTTTGTAATTTGGTTAGGTGGCCAACATTATAGATAATATATGCTAAACAACTTATCTAAATTTGTAATTAATAATGGAGGGAGTATTACACCATTATTACTATCTGAAGAACAGGGTAGAGGTATGGGTCTTTGTAATGTTTCTATTTATTTAGATGACAACGGTGATATACTTGCTAATATTAGAAATGTACATTATATTTTATACCATAATGAATTTGAACAAAATTTCCATTGTAAATGGGGTACACTATCTTATTTAAATCCTGAAGATGATATTAAATTAAGAACCAAAAATTATTTTTGTAAACTAGATCCTAATACTTTAGAAGTAACATCATCAACTGAAATTGATACTTCAAAACACGATATTAAACCTATTTGGAGTTTTATTGGTTTAGAAGATGTTAGATTAGTACGATGGGAGGGACAATTGTATTATTGTGGTGTAAGAAGAGATGTGAAAAGTAATGGTGAAGGTCGAATGGAATTATGTAAGTTAGATATAACACCAGATGGAGTTTATGAAACAACTAGAGAAAGAGTTGAAGTAAATCCACATACATATTTAGAAAAAAATTGGATGCCTATATTAGATATGCCATTTCATTATGTAAGGTGGTGTAATCCTTTAGAAATTATAAAAATAAACCCTGAAAATAAAGCAAAACAAAAAGTACAAGAAGGTAAAATAGATATTATTTCTAGTGAAGTAGTATTTAAAAGTAAACAAAAATTAAATTTACCTTTAGGGATAAGAGGAGGTTCACAAGTAATACCTTTTGGAGATGATGGAGATAGAATATGTGTTACACATGATACTCATTTTTATCATCACCAAAATTTAAAAAAAGATGCGCATTATTACCATAGATTTATTATATGGGATAAAAATTGGAAAGTTAAACGTATATCAGAACAATTTAAGTTTATGGATACTATGATTGAATTTTCTTGTGGTTTAATTATAAAAGATAATAACTTAATTATAACTTATGGTTATCAAGACAATGCTGCCTATGCACTAAAAATGCCTTTAAATTTATTAGATGAATTAAAATGGGATATTAATGAGTAATTTACAAACACATTTACATAATTATATTAACGAGCCTCTTAATCCTCATTTTAATGCAGAATTAGGAGAAACATATGAACAATTAGGACAAGGAGCTGCTGCGTTATCTTATTTTTTAAGAGCTGCTGAATTATTAATTAATGTAGATATAGAATTATCTTATAATTGTCTCTTAAAAACATGGAAACAAGTAAATACAATTGGAAGAAGAAAACAATGGGAAAAAGCACAATTAGAATTAGCTATTACACACTTATCTACCAGACCAGAAGCGTATTATTTTTTAAGTAAATATTATTCTGAAATATCTGAACATCGTGAAGCTTATTTATATGCTAGTTTAGGTTTAAAATATATAAATTTATCACCTCTAAAATACGATATTGGATATCCTGGTGATTATATGTTGTATTTTTTAAAAGCTTACCATGGATGGTATTTATCTAAACGAGAAGAATCAAAATTTATATGGAAAAAATTAGGTGAAATGCCTAATATTCCAAAAAAACATAAAGATATTATTAAAAATAATAATAAAAATTTTAATAATTTGCTATCTCCCCCATCTCCTTTAAATTTTATTATGAAAACCACAAATAAAAGCGAAATGAAAGAATATTATATTAATAATTAAATTAATATGTATTATCATGTTGCAATAATGTTTAATTAAAGCAAATAATTATGAGTTGGATCTATAATAGTGAAACGATTAATGACATAACAGAATTTCCCCCAAATACTTACGGATTTGTATATCAGGTAAAACACGTACCTTCAAACAAAATTTATATAGGCAAAAAAGTATTATTTTTTACTAGAAAAGTAAAACTAGGAAAAAAAGAATTAGAAGCTTTGGGTACAGTAATAGGACGTAAACCATCTTATAAATTAGCTGTTAAGGAATCAGATTGGAAAACATATTACGGCTCACAAAAAGAAATTAAAACATTACTTAAAGAAAGTAAAACTTCAGATTGGGAACGAAGCATTATTAAATGTGTCCCCAGCAAAAAATTACTAACCTATTTTGAAGTAAAATACCAGATGTTATACCAAGTGTTAGAAAAACCAGATGAATTTTTTAATGACAATATATTAGGCAAATTTTATACTAAAGATTTTGCAGATATTAAAGAATTTGAAGATCCAGTGGAAATTAAAAAACACTAACGTATATTACATCGTTATGGTGAATCAGTTATTAGTTACATTAGTAAATTCAGTACTTGGTACGGGCAAACAAACTGCACGTGGTAATATGGCTTACCAATGTCCTAGCTGTAAACATCATAAACCAAAATTAGAAGTTAATTTTACTGAAAGTAAAGATAGACATAACCCTTGGCATTGTTGGGTTTGTGGTAAAAAAGGTAAATCTATTAGTTTATTATTAAGAATAGCAGGTGCTAGTCAAGATAAAATTAATGAAGCTAAATCATTATCTAAAAATGTAGATAGTAATTATATACCTAAAGCACAAACTAGTATATCGTTACCTGATGGGTTTATTAGCCTAAATGACGTTGATAACAGCGATATCATGGCTAGACACGCTACTGCGTACTTAAAAAAGAGAAATGTAAGTAAACACGATATATTAAAATATAATATAGGATATTGCAAACAAGGTTTATATAAAAATATGGTTATACTTCCAACTTATGATAAAGATGGGGCCTTAAATTATTATACTGCTCGTTCATTTGAAAAAGAACCATATGTTAAATATAGAAACCCTCAAGTAAGTAGAGACATTATTCCAAATGAACATTTAATTAATTGGAATGTTCCAATAGTATTATGTGAGGGACCATTTGATGCTATTGCTATTAAAAGAAATGCAATTCCTTTATTAGGAAAAAATATACAAAAAAATTTAATGAAGAAAATTGTTACTTCATTAGTTGATAAAATTTATATTGCTCTGGATAAGGATGCAATTAAACAAGCTTTACGTTTTTGTGAAAATTTAATGGCACAAGGTAAAGAAGTCTATCTTATAGATATGCAAGATAAGGACCCGAGTGAAATGGGTTTTGAAAATTTCACAAGACTTATACAAAAAACAGTTCCACTAACTTATTCTTCATTATTGGAACTAAAACTATCATTATGATAAAAAAATCTTATAAAAGATTATTAGAAATTTCGGATGATTACCAACAAGTTACAATGCCTGATTCAAGGTATTATAGACGAAATGGCAAATACTATCCTTCAGTAACGCATGTTTTAAGTTCTTATCCAAAAGGTAAGTATTTTGAAGACTGGCTTAAAAAAGTAGGTTATAGTGCTGAATGGATTGTTAAAAAAGCAGCTGAAGAAGGAACATTAGTACATGAAATGATTGAAGACTGGTTAAACGGTAAAGAGATTACATTTTTATATAAAGATGGTAACCCTAAAATGCCTATTCATGTATGGCAAATGTTTTTACGTTTTGTAGATTTCTGGGAAACTTATAACCCAACATTAATAGAAGCAGAAGTACATCTATTTTCAGATAAAATACAAGTAGCAGGTACCTGTGATTTAGTATGTGAAATTGAAATAGATGGTAAAATGGAACGTTGGATTATAGATTTTAAAACATCTAATCATTTACAAACCACTTATGACTTACAAGGGGCAATCTATGCTCAATGTTATGAAGAATGTTATGGAAAAGATATTGATAGAGTAGCAGTACTATGGTTAAAATCTAAATCTCGTGGACCAGATAAAAATGGTAAAAAAATAAAAGGTAAAAATTGGGAGATATATGAATCACCTCGCACACAGGAACAAAACATAGAAATATTCAATCATGTTAAAGCTTTATTTGACCTTGAAAACCCTAAACCAACACCTTATACATCAACATTCCAGACAATATCTAAAAGGGACACATAATAACCTCCTTTTTAATATGTATAATAAAACAACTAATAAAAGAAATTATGGCTTTATATCCAAACATAGCTGATCCAGGAAATTGGCAATCTTTCTTGATAAGAGAAGATATTAAAAACTTGTCTCCATCAGAACAAAAGAAAAAATATTTAACTGAGCAATTACAATTTGAAGATTTTATAGCTCAACAAAAATATTTACAATCAATGTCATTAAATTCTTTAACTAACCAACTACATCAAGGTGGTGATGTTGCAAATTCTATATCAAGTGTAGATTTTGTTGGAGTTTTTACTACAGTAACTGAAAGTACAACATTTGTAGATGTAACTTTTAAAGATGAAGTAAATGTAGTAGGAGCAGGTGTTCCCTTTATTACAGTAAATAACAATCAAGTAGGTGGTGGAACAGTCGCATCATTTCCTTATAATTATCTTTCAGGTGCTCAATCTAAAATATTAAGATTTTCTCATACACACACAGCAAATGCAGGAGGTGTAGCAGCAGCTAGACTATTAAATGTTGCTTCTTTAGAAAGTTCAATAACTTCAACCACTTTATCAGGTGCAAGTGGTGGTGCACAAACAGGAGTTACATTTACTTATGCTCAAGGAGAAGGAATTTCAGGTGGTGGTGCTGATATAAGTTGTGATGTAATTGTTTCTGGAGGTGGAGACACATTAGATGAAATTACAATTGATGGAACTATTCCATCTGGATTATATTACCCAGGAAATACCTTTACAGCTACAGCAGCTGCTATTGGAGCAGGAGGAACAGGAGAAGTAATAGTTACTATTCAAAGCTCAGATTTATATGGAGATGTATTATCATTAGCTGGTACTTCTATTGATGAAAATGGAGCAGAAATTTATAGTTCAGCAAATAACCCAGGACGACAATTAAGTCTTGCATATACTTCAACTGATACAATAGTAGCCGTACCAACTATTTAATGTCCCCTTCTTTAAGATTTAATTCCCCCCCTAAATGGAGAAACTATGATAATTTTAATTATCAATTTTTTGGCCTTGTTGATTTATGTCGTAATATAAGTAATATTTTTGGAGACTCTAAGGGATTAAAAATGTTAGAAATAGGTTCTTATAAAGGTGAATCAACCTCTATTTTTGCCTCTTCTGCTATTTTTGATGAAATTATTTGTATAGACCCTTTTAAGGGGGAAGAAGAAAAGAAAAATATTTTTAATGAGGATTGGAGTAGAGTAAAAAAAGAATTTTATACTAATACCCGTTATTGGGATTATATAAAATTAATTCAAGATTATAGTTACAATGTAGTTGAAAATTTTAAGGATGGATACTTTGATTTTATTTATATTGATGGAAACCATACTTACGAAAGTGTTAAACAAGATATAAAATTATATTTACCTAAATGTAAAACAATCATTGGAGGACATGATTACAGAACCACAGGATGGGAAATAGAAGTAGTAAAAGCTATTCATGAACAATTGAGTACCCCGGATTTAACTTTTATAGATAGCAGTTGGATTAAGTATTTATAATTTCATATAAATTAAATGTGGGAAAATTAGGCTTTCCCACTTTTTTTTCGTATATTTATAACAAAATATATAATGATAAAACTATACGACCTTATCAAAGAACAAATTAAAAAACCAAAAGCTATAATTTTAGCTGGTGCTCCTGGTGCTGGTAAAGGATCTATTTTAAACGGTTTAAATCTTGGTAATATCAAAGTGCTAAATGTCGATAACGCTTACATTGAATTATTAAAGAAAGCCAATGTATCATTGGATTTAAAAAATGCTGGTCCTGAAGATAGAAGCGAAGCAGCTAAAGCTATGGCAGCAGCTAATAAAGAATTTAAAGGAAAAGTAGCAGCTACAATAGAAGGTAAAGAATCATTTATTTTAGATGGCACAGCAGCATCAATTAAACAAACAGCCAATTTAAAAAAGGAATTAGAAGAAGCAGGGTATGAAGTATTTATGCTTTATGTCTATACTGATTTAGAACGTTCACTTAGACAAAACCAAGATAGATTTGATAAATCAGATGGTAAAGATAGAAGTTTAGCACCTGCTATAGTAATGAGAACATGGGCTTCAGTTACTGATAATTATAAAGCATATGAAGCAATGTTTGATAATAATTTTGTATCAGTTGCTAATACATTAGAAGATGAAAAGCTAACTGATATAGCAGATATAGTAAAAAAATATTTAGATCCTTTTAAACCACAAGGTACAAAACCTAAAGATGCTAAAGCACAAGCAAGATCAGATAAATCAAAAGCGGCATTAAATGATAAATTAAAAGAATTACTATCAGATGAACAAGTTCAAATGATAATTAATAATTCAGTATCTAAAGAAGAAGCACAAGCAAAATTAAAACAATTTTTAAGTTAATGAGTTTAGTTAAAGAATTAATACGTCCTTTATTAGAGGAAGAAAAAAAAGTAGTAGCTGTTTACGGTGGAGGTTTTAAACCTCCAACTGCTGGGCACTTTGAGGTTGTAGATCAAGCTTTAAAAAAAAACCCTAACATAGACGAGTTTATTATTTTAATTGGTGGTAAAGAAAGAGATGGTATTTCACCTGAAGAATCTTTAATTATATGGGACATTTATAAACAATATTTACCTATTAAAGTAGAAGTAAAATTAAGTCCCAAACCACCTATTCAAGCGGTATACAATTATGCTAAAGAACACCCAGATGAAGAAGTATTATTTATAATTGGTGCTAGAGAAGGTAATGAAGATGATTTTAGTGATATAGCAAAAAGAACAAAATCATTAGACAAATATGATAATTTAGAATTACGTACTATTGTTACACAAGGTGGAGCATCAGGTACAGCAGCTAGAAATGCAGCTAAAATATCAACAGAAAAATTAAGACCATTACTTCCAAAACAATTAAAAGATGAAGAAGTAGAAGAAATATTCAATATATTAAGTAATGTAGTAAAAGAAAATGATCCTGAAGATGGTAAAGCAGCACCCTATGGTTCAGGATATAAAAAATTAAATGAAAACGCATCATATAAAGAACATATTGATATTCAAGATAAAATAGATCGATTAACTCAACATATGATTAGTAAAGGTATGAATATTGAACCTTTACCATCACTTGAGTTTGTAGATGGAGACTCAGAAAATGCAAAAGATTTCTTTGGTAGAACAGCATATTATGATCCAAATAACCAACACATTGTTTTATATACTGAAGGTAGACATCCTAAAGATATAGTACGTTCGTATGCACATGAAATGATCCATCATATTCAAAATTTAGAAGATAGATTAGGTGATATAGCAGGTACAGATACAACAAGTGATGAACATTTAGATAAATTAGAACAAGAAGCTAATTTAAGAGGTACAATGACGTTTAGAAATTGGACTGATAGTTTAAATGAAGATATTAAAAAAATAAATTATACTAAGCCAAATTTTAAAGATGAGTGGGAAGAAGCTATACGCTACTCAGAGTTTAAAGAAATGGGCCTAAAGAGTTGGATCGAAATAGCAAACAAAGGATATATTACTAATTACTCTAAGATTAAAGATAAGTTAGGTAATGTTGATTTAAAGTTTGATAGTTTAGAAGAACCAAAAAAGCAAAGATTCCAAGATGCCCTAAATAAAGGAAATATTGAAATGTCAATAGCAGTTAAATTTTCAGATGATGATTATGATTTGGTTGCTGGTAATACTAGAATATCAGGATTAGTTAAAAATAAAATAGACCCTAAAATTTGGGTTGTAGATTTATCTAATAATTTAAATGAAGCAGTTGTAGGTGATAAAATCGAATGTGATAACTGTGATTGGAGTTGGGATATTGTAAGTGGTGGTAATGATTTATTTGTGTGTCATAAATGTGGACATGATAATGAACCTATAAATGAAAATTTAGATGATTCAAACTTAACTAATCAACTAAAAAACTATATAGAAGACTACTCAGATATAGATGTAAGTTTATTAAAAAATTTATTTAAAATTAAAAATAAATATCCTAAACAATTAGATCCTAAAGTTGGTGGAAATGAGTTTGGATATAGAGGTACTACTTTTGATAAGGATTTTATTAAAAAACTAAAAGTAAAATCTAAATCTAATGGAGTAACTGAATATGAAGTCCCTTCTGATTTAAAAATAACTTCAAGAGGAAAAAAAGGGTTTTTAAGTTTTTCAACAGACGAAGAAGTAGCAAAAGGATTTGGACATTATTCAGGGTATGTAGACCATAAAAAATCTGATAATAGAATAGGAGGATATGTAAAAGTATCTTTAGACAATCCTAATTTTATTATACATCCTGATTATATGGGGGAACTTTCAAAAGATATGGAATATTCTAAAGAAAGCGAAAAAGAAACCTTATATGTAGGTGATTCTTTTACACCTAAAAGTATTTTTGTTGTTGATAAAGATTTATATAAATTAAAAGAGGACAAGAAAAAAGACCCTTTTGGCTTAAATGCATTTGCTATAGAATTAGCTAGAGGTTTAGAAGAACAAGAAGAAGGTGAATATTATATTTACCTTGATATGGATGGGGTAGTAGCTGACTTTGATAAAAGGTTTGAAGAATTATCTGGGATGTTACCTCAATCTTATGTTGATAAAAATGGTTTAAATGCTTTTTGGGATTTAATAGATGAAAAACATAAAGTAGCATTTTGGAGAGGTATTGAGTTAATGCCTGGTGCTCAAAAATTAGTTAGATATGTAGAACAACATCCATTTGAAATGTTAACTGCACCTTCAATAAAAAAGCAAAGTGTTATTGGAAAAAGCTTGTGGGTTAAAGATAAGGTTGGTACATTATACTCATCAAAACCAAAAGTAACATATAGATCAGCAAAACAAAAACATACAGTTAAACCACAATTAACTAAATATGATATTTTAATAGATGATAAAGCAAGTACTATTGATACATGGAATAATTCAGGAGGTACAGCTATATTATACCAATCAGCTGATCAAGTAATTAATGATTTAAAACAATTAGGTTTATGAGTGGGAAAGTTCAAGGGTTAAATAGAGAATTTGAAAAGAAGGATGTTGAAAGAATGAGAAACCTCATTCAAGGCAAGTATGGAGAAAAAAATGGTACAAGTGTAGGATTTTCTACACCACATAAAGATTATAAAGAAGGAGATATTTGGGAATCTGATGGCCGTACTTGGACTATTAAAGAAGGCATTAAACAAAATATTACTAAATTAGATAAAGCAAAAAAGGCACATACACTGCCTTTATTTTGCCCCAATTGTAAGTCAATTATGAATAATCGTAATGATAAAACTTATTATAATATTCATAAAACTTGTTTTAAATGTGTTATTAAAAAAGAAGATAAAATGAAAAGAGAAGGCACATTTGAAGCCTATCGTCAAGCAATTAAAAACGATGAAATCGATCATAGAATAGAGGATTTTAAAGCTTGGATGAAAGAAAAAGTTAATGAATCAAATAACCAATATGTATCAGAGGCGGGTGATGTTGAAACTTGGAAAGGTAAAATTAACAAGGAACAATTAGATACCAATATGGAAGAAGTTATTGATTATTTAGAATCACTAAAAAAATAAAATTATGAAAGACAATTTTGATCACTATGCATGGAACCAAAAAAGATATTTGGCTGAAGGGTTAAATGATCGCATTGGTAAAATAACAATAATTTATACTGAACAAGGTGGATTATTATACTCAGTTAAAATAGATGATGCTGAAGGTAAACGTATAGATAAAGTAGGAAAAGAAGATGCAAATGCTATTCTTAAATATTTAGGTATTGAGGGTGAATTACCAAGAAAATTATCAATGGGTGATGATGAAAAACTAGATAGTATAGTTAAACAATTAAAAGATATGGAGATTGATGCTGAATGGGATGATTACATGGATGTAAGTTAAAAACCAAAAAACCACAAATATGAAGAAATTGTTATTATTATTAGTATTATTACTATCAGGATGTTCAACAACTTATCACTTAAGCACTCTAAATCATGACCCTATATATGATACGGTTTTAGAAGTACCAGCTGATGTACAAATTGATACATTATCAGTTTCACAACTAAAATGGAAATTAAGAACTGATTTTAGATTCAGATATGATTTTGCTCAGTATGCCTTAAGTCAACCTAGATCATTTGATTGGAATAATAGATTATTAGGCAACAGATTTAATCGTTATAGCCCATATTGGAGTTATAGCTATTCTTGGAATAGAGATATGATGTGGAATGATTGGGTTTGGGGTTATCCATTTTTCCAATCTCATATGTGGTCACCATTTAGATATGATAGATGGGGTTATAATCATTATGGTTGGAATAATTCTTGGTGGAATGGGTATAATAATTGGTATAACGGACCATGGCATAATCAAGGATATAATGTAATATGGAATAGAAGTAGAGGTAATAATGTAGCTTACCATTCAGGTAGAAGAGGTTCTAATAATATAGTTAATAGAACTAATAACAATATAGAAAACAGAATTGTTGTTAATAATACTAACCGAACAAGAGTTAATGTAAGAGAAGATAAAGTAGATTTACTAGTTAATAAAATACGTAAAAGAGTAAATAATAACAATATTAGAGTTTACAATAACCCAAATAACCCTAATCTTAATAATAATAGTAAACCAAGAGTTTACGTTAGACCAAATAATAATAGTAATAATAACACTCCTCCTCGTATTTATACGAGACCACCTGTGAATAATTCATCTTCTACTACAAAACCATCGGTTAATGTAAGTAGAGGTACTAGTACTTCACGAGGGGGCAATTCTAACAGAAAAAATTAATATTTATAAATAAAAATATACATAATGGACAACTTTGATTTTAAAAAATACCTAGCAGAAGGCAGAATCCACGCGGATCATGATCTTATTAACGAGAAAAAAGAAGACTCGAAAAAGGGTAATAAGGAAGAACAAAAAAGAATGGAAGGCGCTATCAGAGATAACGAAATTCACATTGACAAGCTTAATAAAGATAAAAAAGCTGACAAGAAAAAATTAGCTAAACTTAAAGCTGACGAACCTAAAGACGTTAAAGAAGCACAAGGGTATAACGACAAACTAGATGACTCTGAAGGAGCTAAACATGGTAAGAAAAAACAAGACATGAAGCAACGTAGAGCAGATTCTGAAAACATGGAAAAAGCTAAGGGAAAAAGAAAATACTCTGGTGATAAATCTATGGATGAAGCAGAAATAAATGAAAATATTGGTCAAGGTGATGCACTGATATCTAATGGTAAGGAAGGTGAAGGCGCAGAAGATGTAATTATAAAATATACAGATGTAGAAGCTTATCCTGATAAACCAAGAAATGATGGTACGTTTTCTATTGCTTTAAAAGCCGAAAGAATAGATGGGGAAAAATTTCAAGGTGAAGATGAAATTACAGTATATTTTATGATTAATCCTGAAAAAACTAAAATTATTGAACCACGTATTGTAAAAGGGGATGGTCGAGGAGATTTTAATTTTAAGCCTGAAATGAAAGAATATGGAGAAACTTTAAAATTTATAAATGATAATTATAAAGATGTGTCTGAAGGATATGGAAAAAAGTACGAAGAAGATGATATTGATTCTGTAAAAGAAGAAATGCCTTCTAAAATGAAATTATCTGAACTTAAAGCAAAAATTAGAGAAGATATTTTATCTACATTAAACGAAGACGAAGATGTAGATGTAGACGTTGATTTCGAAGATGAAGTAAATGTTGACGCTGAAGGTGATGATATTGAAATCGAAAGACCAGCTGTTAAAGCAAAAGTTCAAGTTGGATTATCTCCAGAAGAAGAAATAGTACAAGATTCTTTAAAAGCAGCAATGGATGCAGCAGACGCTTTAGGAAACGACAAATTAGCAGATCAAATTGGAAATACAATTACATTTTTCACAAGAGAATATGTAGTTGGAAGAAATTCTGATTAATACATGCTTAACGAGCGCAAACTTACGGAAAGAGAACTAGACCACCGCGAAGTTGTCCTTCAAAATTTGTTGAAAAACAAAAGGAACCTAGTCAAACGATATGGTAAGGATGCTGAAAAAGTAATGTATGGAATAGCTACTAAAAAAGCTAAAACTAAAGTCGAAGACATGAATAAAGAAAAAATTAAAGAACTTATTATAAGAACACTAGAAGGGGTAGACTCCTCTCCTAGGTCTAACACAGACGATATTGATGCTAATAAATCCTACTCAGGAGGTGCTGATTATGGTTCTGAAGTATCAGCGACATCAAAAGAAGATAGTGTTGAACAAGGTGAAACAGCCCCATTACATTATAGTTTAGAAGAAGGCCATGGTTTAGATCAAGGTGATATTGATATTCTACAAAAATTTGTTGATGGTAAAGATATGGATGTAATTCCATTACAAAGAGTCATTAAATTTATAATTAAATCTAATATATTACAAGATAAAACAAAAGATTTATCTGTTAATGAAGATGAAGATTTTGATAAAAAAATTGAAGCTCAAAAAGTTATTAGACAAACTTTAAAAGATGAAGGTGGAGCTGCTGGTTTAGAACCGTTAGTTAAAGCAGTAAAAAAATTCGGATTTAATCAAGAAGAATTATCTAAATTACTTAAAAAACTTGTTAAAGTAAAAAAACATAAACATGGTGATTATATTTTAACTCCAATAGATGAAAAAATTGAAGAAAGAATTTCTTTTGACGATATATTAGATTTAAGAGCTGATAAAGCAGATTTAGAAGATAGAATTTCACAACTATATAGAGATATGGAGCAGGAAGCTGAACCAGAAGGTGGTGAAGTAGCTGATATATATGGTAGTGAGTTAGAAAAATTAGAAGATAAATTATACAGAGTCATGAGTAAAATTAATGACTATGATATGAACGAATCTACTAACCCAAATGATAAGGGAGACAGCATACCAGGTATGTTTGCTTATTTAGATTTAATTAGAAAAGATGGGAAGGATTTTATGGATAAAGAATATATAATGACTGAATTTGGTCTTGACTCGGGAGAAGCTAGGAGTGTATTAAGTAAATATAAATCACAATTAAATGAAGCACTTAATCCAGAAGTATCTAAAAAGGTAAATATGTTTATTAAAGCTATGGCTAAAAGATATGGATATGAAGAGCAAGATGCTGTTTATGCTATTATGGCAGCTTTAAAACAAAGAGATTTTGAGGGAGTTAATGAAAAATTAACAAAAAAATCTTTAGAAGAAGATATATCTCCAAAATTCATAAAAAAATACCTTTCAAGGGTTACACCTGAAGTTTTTTTAGATGTAGAAGATATAGAATCATATAGTGATAGAGATAAAGCTATACTTATATTCCTAGATGAAGAACATGGAGTTACGATAAGTGATAAATTAGCAAAAGGTATTAAAGATAAATCATCAGCTGATATAATTAAATACTTTAAGGATGAAGATTATGAGTATATGTCCTATAATGTGATGAGAAAACAATTAGGTGTTCCTACAGCTACAGGATTTACATGGGATGAATCAGGATCACCTGGAGATAATGGTGAATATTGGTACGCTTATAAAAATAGAGAAAGGGATTTAAATAAAATATGGAATAAAAATTACCTAGAACTTAATATTCCTAAGTTTAATAAGGCCAATTATGACACAGTATTTCTAGTAGCAAAAGAATTAGATGATTACTATCGTGATATAGCAAGAGGGCAAAAAGGAATAGATTTAGAGGTTAGTTATGAAGAGTATGCTGATATGTGGGTTCAAGCCTTAAAAGATAAAAAAGCACTTGATGGAGTTAATGAAAAATTAACTAAATCCTCATCAGTAGAAGATCACATAGATGATTTTAAAGATTCTGATGCTAAACAATTTAAAGGTAAATCACTTAAAAAAATAAAACAAATGGCGTTAGCGTCATTTTTGTCTAAACAGAAAAAATAATGACTAAAGCTGAACTTAGAGAAAAAATTAGAGCTCTAGCATTACAAGTTGTTGGAGAAAAGGTAAAATCTGAAGATGCTGCTTTAGCATATGATGAATTAACTAAATTTCCTGAATTAAAGGATGTTATTGTTAGTTTATTAACACATGAATTTGATTCTTTCTTAGAAGATATAATGTGGATTTCTCCAAGACCTTCATCATTTAGAATTGTATTATTAAACGGGCAATCATTTATATTAACATATGGTGTTAGAAGTTGGATTGCACAAATAGAAGGTAAAAAATATTATTTATTAAACCTCGATGAAGAAGAGTATGCTTGTCAAGCTATTAGTCGTATATTACAATATGGACCTGAAGCAGGAGCAGAAGTCGAAGGAGACGCAAGCACAGATGATTCAGGTAATACAGAAGTAGAAGACGAAGTAGATGTTAACGTTGACGTAGAGGCATAAAATGGATATATTAGAAAAAATCATAAGGGAAAATTGTTGGAAATTTGATAAAGGGTATCCTGATATGGATATTCCTAAAGATATTTTATTATTAGAATCTTTATTAAGTAAGTTTTTAGATAAAAAAATAACTTTAGAAGCAGTAGATAAAAAAAAATCTATTGAAGCAGCACAAGATTTTGTTGATAATAGTAAATTTGCTAAAGATAATGAAATTAAAAAATTTAAATCTGGAAAATATGCTAATAGAATTTCATCAAGTAAAGAAAAAGATTTAGATAAAATTAAAGATGCTTTAATTGGTTATTTTAAAGTAACTGATAATGATGTAGATTACATTGAACCAGGTACAGGACCTGCTGCTAAAGATTCAATGCCTGGTTTTAAATTAGATAATACAGAATTTGGAGAAATTTATATTTCAGTTAGCACAAGTAGAAAAGGTGTAGGTGGTAAACTAAACGAAGAAAGATTTATAAATTATATTAATAATTTTACTGAAGAGGGAGCTAATCCAATTACCGTAAAATTAGATGGGCCTAATGGGGAAGAACAAATTTATAATGATGTAGCCAAAGCTATAGATGTAGCTGGGGGCACAACAGATAAATTAAAAGCAGATGTAGCCCTATTAAATTCAGAAAATAAAAAAATTGCTAATATTTCATTAAAAATGGAAGGTGGGTTTAGATGGGCTTCTTTAAATAATGATAAAGAAACTAATTTTAGGTTAAAATTTATTGATGCAGCATTAAATAACCCAGATTTTCCTATAACTCTTAAACAAAATCCAGATCCTAAATTTGAAGGAAAAACTAGATATGAAATGTTTAGAGAGGAAAGACCGGATGAAAGAGTTACTTTAGTAGTTGTTAATGATGCTCCTTATACTAAAGATCCAATAAATATTTTTGGTACGGATAATCCTTCAACTATTGTTGCAGGTAAAACATTTGAAGAAAGTGATTTTAAATTTAATGAATCAACAAATACATTAGTTATAGATGTTGATCATATTTATACATCGATGGAGGACATTGATGGATCACCATATGAAATGGTATTTATTGTTGCTCAACATAGTGGAAATCCTTATGGATTAGATTTTAGGGCTTATCCTAGATTTATGGCTAAATTACCTAAAAAAGGAACTGGTATAGAAATTAATTATAACGACGTAATAAAAGATTGATATGTGTAAATGTGGATGTAATACTTGCGAAACAGAAATAAGAGGACCACTCTTAACTGAGGGTTTAATATCTAAATCTTTAATATCAGAAAATTTACAATATCATATAGATAAAAATATTCCATTAATGGAAAATGTATTTAGAATTGGTTCTGATGCCCATTTATCTATGATTAAAGAAGCAAGAAAATTATACTCACGTGAGGTACTTGATTTATGTGAAGAAGATAAAGCACTAATGGAAACACATATTGGTGAATTCGATCTATATGAAAACGAACTTATACCTTTAGATTTACCTATGTTAAATGAAGAGGAAATCGAAGAGGCAGAATTTAAAGGTAAAAAAGTAGCATTAGGTAAACCAAAACGTGGAGGATCTAAAGCATATTATGTTTACGTTAAAGACGGAGATAAAGTTAAAAAAGTAACTTTTGGATCAGGTGGTTTAAGAGCTAAAATAAAAAATAAAGAAGCACGTAATGCTTTTGCAGCACGTCACAACTGTAAAGATAAAAAAGATAGAACAAAAGCAGGATATTGGTCATGTAATTTACCTAGATATGCTAGTCAGCTAGGTTTAGGTGCTAACATGAATACATTTTGGTAAAATGAACGAATTAAAAGTAAGAAAAACCAAAGCAGACGTTCTCGAACCGGATTCACAATTCGATCCAAATCTTCGTTCCTATCCTCAAAAGGAAACATCAGCTATGCGAGGTTCAGGTACTGGAGAAGAAGCAGAAGCAAGAGCACCTTACTATATTCGTTATATGGAAACTTTAGATGAAGTTCTTACTGAAAAAAAGAAAAAACGAGACAGATGTCTTAAAATAGCAGATAGAAAATTTGATAAACCTTCAGCATATAAATCAGGTGCTGTAGTTAGATGTCGTAAAGGCGATATTTGGAAAGGTGTTAAAGAAGCGGTTGTTGATCAATTAACTGAAGATGAATCATTACGTAAATGGTTTAAACGTTCAGGTCCCTCAGGTAAACAAGGTGGATGGGTTGACTGTAATACAGGAAGAAAAGACTCAAAAACTGGAAAAATGAAGTACAAAGCTTGTGGGAGAGCAAAAGGCGAAAAAAGAGCTAAATACCCATCATGTAGACCTACTCCATCAAAATGTAAAGATAAAGGAAAAGGTAAATCATGGGGGAAAACAAAATAAATCCATATTTAAACCAGGATAATATAAGAACATTTTCTAAAGATGTTGATCCATTAAGTTTAGTATGGCATTCTGATCGAGAAGATAGAATGATTGAAGTATTAGAAGGTGAAGGATGGAAAGTTCAATTAGATAATCGATTACCCTTGACATTAGTAAAGGGGGATCGTATATTTATAACTAAAGGTGAAATACACCGTGTATTAAAAGGTACAACCGATTTAAAAATAAAAATAAACTAAAATAAAAAAACCAAAACAATGGACAATTTCGATTTAAAAAAATATTTAGCTGAAGGTCGCTTATTAAAAGAAGGAATTCCCCAAGAATCTGAAATTGCTGATTATGTAGAAGCAATGTTTAATGACTCTGTAGTAGAAAAAGAAGGATTTCAATCTGATATTTGGACAAAAGAAGAATATGCTGCTACTTCAAGAGATGAAGGATCTGTATTTATAGATTTAGCTAACCACTTAAACTCAATAGGTGGTAAAGATGTATTAGAAGGCAACCCAGATATTCATTTAGAATTACTATCTAATGGTGATATTAAATGGAGTGCCGATGTAACATTTGATTAAAAATAAAAATAAATTAACATGAAATGTAATTGTAAAACATGCGAATGTGGAGTATCATGTGACTGTACATGCTGTAACTGCTAAAATAAAAAACATATAGACTGATTCATAGCCAGTCGAGATTAAAAAAAAAACAGACATCTGTGGCGTCTCCCTAGGAGACGCCATTTCTAGTTCATATATTAATGTGTTAAAAATAAATGACAATATGAGTAAAAACGTAGTAATGATTGGAGCAGGTGTAGCAAATGTAAATGCTGCTACTAAGCTAATTGATAATGGTTTTAAAGGTAAAATTACCATAATTGATATGGGTAAAGATCCATATTTAAGACCATATGAAGAGGTAATGACAGGTTTTCTAGGAGCAGGAGGTTGGTCTGATGGTAAATTAACTTACCATACTTCAATTGGTGGTCAATTATCTAAATATTGTGGGGAAGAAAAAGCAATGGAATTATTTGACCAGGTGATTAATAATTTTAAACGTTTTCACCCTAAACCAGAAGAAGTACAATGTTCAAACCCTATAGCAGAGCCAGATTTTATCAAACCCTATTTTGGT
>JACKZZ010014435.1_pt1 | contig 25948 bp, 14 predicted proteins | sample 8027871 | NCBI WGS metagenome assembly JACKZZ01 (sample SAMN15724774, study PRJNA655200) | protist metagenome | isolation source: fluorescence activated cell sorting (FACS) single amplified genomes of... | place: USA: West Boothbay Harbor, Gulf of Maine | collected 2000-07-19 | reverse complement strand
GTAGAGGGGAGTAAAGAGTAGGCCCAACAGATTCCGGCCCTCTCATGTAGAAGTGTATGCAGTGACCATAACAAGTGCAAGTACCAATACCTATTTTACAATATCCATATATCCAGGCACATTCTCATCAGAGATCTTGTGGGAAAGATCAACTGGGAACCTCCCTTTAGAAGGCACAAAGATCAGCCCGTCCCTCCTTCATCAGTAGATTTTGCAGGTTGGCTTGTTGAACACAGTATTGCATAACTAGTGGTATTCTAGTTTCGCCAGATTCAATCGATTTTCCTGCCAAGATCCTGTGTAGAGCCTCATGATGAAGGTTTATCCTATCAACATGGAGACGCTGTTCCAATGTGTGGCCGTCACGATGGTCTTTGAGGCCGTGAGAATCCTGCTTTCCTACCTGCTAGCAAGTGAGAAGAACGTACAGTCCCTGACGGAGCAGCGCCTCGACGTGCTGGCGGACATGGCGCAGATCAAGAGCGAGCAGCTGGAATTCGTCAAGAAGACCAAGCTGGAGAGGAAGAAGCTGGCTATAGAGAAGGCAATAGAAAAGATCAAGGCCGACTACTCGAATGCTGCGCCTCGCTGGAAGCGTATCTTTCGCACGATCCGGTACGTGGTGTACGGGGCGGCGATGCTGCACTTCTCGCTGGACCCGGTGGTCATGGTGGACAAGGCGCTGTTCTGGCCGCTGCTGCCTTTCTCCTCCACGTGCAGCACCGCGCTCTCCGCCTGGACCGTGATACCGATCGCCGGCTTCGCCTTCCGCCACCTGCTGCGCAGTCTGCTGCCGTTCCTCACTACTGCTGCAGTGCCATAGGCGCCGCCGTGTGACGCGGGCGCGGGGGGGGTGCACGTTATTTGTATAGTGTTTAGAGCGCAACAGGCTTAATATTTGTAAAGCATAAATTATACATAGAGATCATCGTGTCTTCCACAGAGGGGGAGCGAGAGGGAGGGAGAGGTGCACGTTCACTTGATTACTCATTGTCATCGATCGCTGTTGCTATTGCTGTTGCGCTGCCGCTTGCCCTATGTTCTATGTTCAACGCCGAAACCGGCGCACTATTGTCACTATGTACTACCTCGGCCTCCTCGAAAGGCACTCTCCAGACCACTCCACTACTGGGCCCTCCTCTTCTGCTTCTTGGCCACGGCTGCGGAGGTGGAGGCGGCGTTCTCCTCGCCCCCCCGCGGGGCCGCGCAGGAAGGCGGACATGGAGCCTTGCTTGCCCCCCTTGTCCTTGTCCTTGTCCTTGCCCTTGCCTGCAGGGACCTTGGGCGCGTTGTCGCCCTTGTGGGGGGCCAGGCCGCGGGCCTTCTTCTTGGGGGAGGGCTCCGCAGGCACCGCCACCACCTCCTCCTCCTCAGCCGCAGAAGAATCAGAGTCTTCCATCACTTTGGACAAACTGCTACTCTTGCGCGGCTTGAAGAAGCTGGCGCCCGCCTGCTGGTCCCACTTCTCCGCCTCCTTCTCGCTCTCGCCCAGCTCGCGGTAACTGATGGTGGAAGCGATGCTCTGCCGGCGTGGCTGCTTGCGCTCCCCCTCGACGCGCACGGTCTCCTTGTGCGCCGCGGCAGAGGACTTGCTGCGCTTGCGGGCGGCAGTCTTTCCGCCTTCTGTCTCGTCCTCTTCTTCCTCGCTCTCACTGTCGCTGTCCCGCCGTGCGCCGCTGTCTGGAGACACTACTTTGGCCTTCCGAGCCGCCTTGGTCCCGCCCCCCGAAGCGCGTTTGCGCGACCCTCCGAGTGGCACCTGCCGGGGCTGGCCGACCTTCTTTCCGGCGCCCAAAGCGCGGTCCATGGCCGCCTCTGCTTCTTGCATCCCGTCGCGCACCACGGTGTGGAAGAAGTCGCCCGTTGGGCCCCTCTCGCCGGGCCGGACGCTGTCTGCACGCAGCTGGTACAGCTCCATTGGGAGAGACACGTCCCCGCGGTACTCCTGCACGTTATCATCTGTGCGCACCATCTCGCTGAGGATCTTGGTGGCCAAGCGGGTGACGAAGTACAGCCCGATATTCTCCTTGTCGTGGCGGTCCTCGTAGTGCGCCTGCACCATGTTGACCTGCTTCAGCAGAAAGGCAATGTTGTTCTCCTCGACGCCCAAGCTGTCCACCAGCACGCGCACCACAGCGCGCACCAGGGCGGCAATCTTGCGCAGCTTGCGGCGGTCGTCCTCCGACTCGACGGACATGTCCGAGGGAAAGTCGGGGTGGTAGGAGAGCAGGTAGAGCACGTAGGGCAGGATGTTCTCGGGCATGTTGGCTGCGGCCTTGCGCTGCATCTCGTCGCTCTCTTCGGCCTGCGCGCGACGAGACATGACCTCATGTGTGCGGCGCAAGCGACGCACGTTGAACAGCAAACTCTGCGTGGCGGCATAGCCGAGCGACTCCTCAGTGGCCAGCAATGCGGGGAAGACGAGGAAGCGCAGATGCACGGCCGAGGTCTGCACGATGGAGAAGAGCTGCTTTGCCAGCCGCTGCTGCGTGGCCTCGTCCCTTTGCAGGAGAGACCACGCCAGGCGCTTCCAGCCGGGCACGGTGATGTGCTTGCCGAACGTGGACAGACGGCACAGCTGCAGCGCACAGGACACAGCTGATTCGAACATCTGAGCACGCTCGGTGGACGTGGCCACTGCCAGACCGCCGATGGTGGCGCCCTCGCTATCGAGGCAGGACCACAAGCATTCCGCTAGGCGGCGCAGCTCCAGGGGCCCGCCGCGGACAATAGACGACGCCAGAGAGCTCTCGCCCTCCTCCTCCTCCTCACCAGAGTCGCTCTGCTTGTGTTCCTGTTCCTGCACCTCCTGCTCTCCGATGAGCGCGGCAGTCCAGACCTGTAGTCCGGCCATCACCAGGCCGGTGCCGCCCTCGGTGCTAACGCTCTTGCCCGCCCGCAGCACCTGCTCCTGCATGAAGTGCCTGACTGCCTTTCGCACGGCTGCAGTGGCGGCTACACGGGCAGAAAAGGCTTGCTTCACGCAGGGGTTGGCAGCGCCCAGCAGCGGGTACTGCAGCATGCTCGCCAGCGCGCGCAGATTGCACGCCAGATGCGCACTGCTTTTGTCCAGCTGGCGTGACGTGACCATCGCTCGCATGGCCTTAAGCACAGAGTTGGAGGCTTCGTTCATACCACTGTCGCTGAGGCGCCCTTGGCGGCCCTGCGAACCTGCGGAGTCTGCAGCCAGGTCCTTCGCCTCGGAAAACAGCGCCAGCACAGACGCCGCCTCGGCCGCAGCGGCGCACACGGCCTCGTTGCCCGTCTCCGTGGTCAGCTTGAGCAGCGCCTGGCACAGCGCTGCGCAGCCTTCGTCGTCGGCGATGCCCTCTGCACCGCGCTGCAGGGTAGAGAACAACAGCGGGGTCACGTCGGAGCCGAAGCTCAGACCTGCCTGCGTCTGCTTCTTCTTTGAGCCCTGCCCCAGCTGCGCGCCCAGCCACTCCTCCAGCGCCTCTGCGCTAGCGGAGAAGGCGCGTGGCACACACTTGGCCAGCAGCGCCAGCAGCGCCGCGATGGGCTCGCCGTCCTCCGGACGAACGGCTGCGGCATGGCGCACCAGGGCCCCCACGATGTCCTCATTGGCCACCAGGTAGCCAGCAGTGTCCCACAGACGGCCAGTGTATTCGCCCAACACGCTCTTGGAGTCCACCCTGCCGCGCAAGTCGTCGCGGCCTTTGAGCGAGTCTACAGCAGTGTCCAGCGGCTGCGCAGCGCGGGCCAGCAGGCGGAAGATGTTCTTGTCCTTCATGGCGCCCAGCCGCTCCAGCCCCGCGGTCTTCTTGTCTGCCGTCGGCAGCGCCAGGGCGAGGCGCAGCATGGCGTTCTTCAGCGCAGCAGCGTCCGCAGACGATGATACAGGCACGGAGCGCGCGTTGCCGTACACGACATCGCGGGCTTGCAGAAAGGCCTGCAGCTCCTTGCGCACGGAGGCCTTGTACTGCAGCAGGCCGCTGAGCAGCCCCCTCTCCGGCTCGCCCAGGTGTGCGAACATGAAGTACAGGGCAGCAGCGCGGCGACCGTCCATCTCGGCGTCTTGCACAGATTGTGCTGCTTGGCTTTGACTCTGAGATGCGGATGCCGCAGCGACGAGCTTGGGCGCGCGCGGCAGCAGGTGCTCCTGCAGCAGCGTGAGCACCTGCTGCTTCATAGCGGGCTCGGGCAAGCTCCAGCAGCTGAGCACCAGGGCCGGCACCTGTTGCAGACGATCCACCAGGCCGCCGCGCTGCGATGCCAGCAAGTCGTCTCCCGAGTCAGTGAGCTCTCCCAGCGGGGGCAGCGCGGAGGCGACGTGCTTGGCGTACACCTGGGCCATGCCCAGTAGCGCGGCTTTGCGCACCTCCGGCCGTCTATCCTTGATGCGGGCGCCCATCTCCAGGAAGGACGGCACAGCCAGCTTCAGCGGGTCTTCCTGCGCCAGCTCCACCATACGTTGCAGGGCCCCAAGACGCACCTCTGCGTCAGGATCTCTCAAGCGCTCTCGCAGAGGCCGCTCCACCTGCTCGCGGAGGGCCGCCTTGCGCTTGATGATGAGCGCTGAGCAGTCCACCATCTCCAGACGCACTGCGCTGGACACGTCCACGAAACGCCCCACAAACTCCCTGAAGTTGCGACTGAACTCAGTCCCGTAGTCTGCGTAGGTAGAGGCGAAGAGGCGGCCCAACAGCTTGACTGCCTTGAGGCGCACATCCTCCTCTTCCGCCTGCAGCTGCGTGCACACGTTGGGCAGCACTTTGAGCAGCAGGTCTGGCGCCAGCTTGTGAATCTCGTAGATCAGAGGGTAGATGTGGTCAGTGAGTTCCGACTCTGTGACTCGGCCCTTGGTGCCCGAGGGCGCGCCCACCAGCACATGGTTGAGAAACATACTGATGCTGGTCTGAGTGTTTACTGGAGCTCCTTGCAGGACGCGGCCGATCAAACCGTAGGCAGTCACGTTATCAGCCTTGGAGGAGGGCAGCAGCGGCAGCAGCAGCACATCCAGCAGCTCCTGGCTGATTTCTTCCGACTCCTCCAGGCAGGAGATGAGCACAGAGCACATGCGCTTGACCACCTCCTCGTCGTGCTCCGCGTGGATGCTGGAGATGAGGGCGTGGAACAAGCCCAGCACCACCTCCTCCGCGCCCGCCACACCAGAGCTGGCTAGAATGACAGGCAACACGCAGGTGTTGACCGTGGCGAGGCTGTGCAGGATGTACATGACCTTGATACCGTTTCCTGCGAACGGGTCGCACGTCGACAGGTTGCGCAGCTGCGCCACGAACACCTCGAAGATGGACACGCATTCCTCGTCAGAGAAGAGAATATCTGGCGCGCTGATGCGGAACATGTCCACTATACAGCAACACGCCAACAGCCTTATGTCCTTGTCTGTGTTACCCATGATGCGAGGAGAGATGAGTTGTGCGGCTGTCTTGCTGAAGTTTGCCGGTCGCTCTGTCGCCTCTAATTGAGGCATATCGCGGAGAAGCACGTGCAGCTCATTTAATCGACTGATCAGGTCTCCTTTCTTGCTCACCTTGCCCAGAAACGCTGGCTCGAACAGCTTTGACATGGTGGGATCCATACTTCCGTCTTTGAAGCGCGTTTAAACAAACGCTGTTTGAGTTCACGATCTTAGCTTGAACCCACGGTATCAGAGTAGTCTGCACAACGTTAGGTTCCGAACGACAAGGGATATTGTTGACACAAGTCTACAAATACCCCGGATTTATTCGAGGAGACAAAAAGTTTGAGCTGTGGGAATTTTTTTTGGACCTCCGAAAGGGCCGCACGACCGACCGTACGGTCGTGCAAGTGTAAGGTAAAGTAATTAGTTGACCAGTATTAGCTTTGGTGAAGCCGTGACAGAACCCAATGCAGATATAATGACAGGTTTCTTAATGCATACAAATTTCTTCTATTCTACGTATAACTAAAAAGGGCCAGTGCTGGCTTGATGTGGTACAGAGGAGATAGAGGAGGAGCATGTTCCTCTTCTATTCACATACTCTCTGCCCCCAGCCCCTCTCCTCGCTGCTGCAATAATCCTGCAGCCCTCGAATCCCTCTCTTTTACTTTTTGCCCAGCTCTCCTGCCAGCTCCAGCAAGCCCTTCATCTTGAGCGCCACGCCCATAGAGCCATCTACCTGCATCTTGCCCGTAGCGTAGGCCCACTCCGCGCTGAGGCTGCCGGAGCACAAATTCATGAAGTTTTCATCCGTCACAGAAATGGTCACGGATACCGCAGGCCGGCCCAAACGCGCCTCGTTGGCCTGCTTCAGCGAGGCATAACTCGTCAGACTGGGGGCCGCGGCGTCGCTGCAGTCCATGACCCACACCTTGCGGCCTGAGCCCGAGATGCAGAACTGCACGGTGCGAGCGCCCACGCGAGATAATATATCTGCTGTCTGCGTTTGCAGGTGATTTGATAAGGCGGAGAATACTGCATCCGTATGGAGAGGTTCCAAGGAGGAGGCTGCGGCGGAAACGTCTGCAACTGCCGCCTGCGCTGTGGGCTGCTTCGCCGCAGGCGCCGGGTCGTCCACTGCGGACGCCGCGGCCAGCATGTCTCGCAGCGCATCCGCAGGCGCAGCGGGATACGTCGCGCGATCCAGCGAGTAGTCCTGAATCTCCGCCATGGAACTGCCGATGGTTTCCGCGCTAGCAGGGGCGCCGCGCCTGCCCAGGGCCTTCCCGCCAGACCGCTGCCAGCGGACCTCGCTGTACCAGCCGCCGCCGCACTCGAAGGTCTTGCCCGATGCAGTGCACGAGTCATGCGACAGATAGGCCACCAGCGGTGCAATGTGCTCTGGATGCAGCATTGCCAGCATCTGCGCGGGCAGCACCGTGGCAGTCATCTTGCTCTCTGCAATGGGCACCACCACGTTGGCCATGATGTTGTGCTTGGCACCTTCTTGTGCTAGCGTCTGCGTCAGCCCCAGGATGCCCATCTTGGCCGCGCTGTAGGAGGCTTGGCCGAAGTTGCCGTAGAGACCTGCGCCGCTGCCAATGTTGACGATGCGGCCATACTTTTTCTCCATCATGTGCGCCCACGCCTCCCGACACAGACCATGTGTGCCGTGCAGGTGCACATCCAGCACCTGCTGCCAGTCTTCCGCACTCGTCTTGCCAAAGCTCTTGTCACGAAGAATACCTGCATTGTTGATCAGAATGTCCACACTATTGAATGTTTGTAGTGTGTGATCCACTATTGCCCGAGAATTGCTTACAATGCTGTCATAATTAGCCACGGCTTTTCCTCCACCAGACACAATCTCATTCACCACAGCTTGAGCAGATGAAATGTGCGTCGTCTCATCATGTGGGGGAAGGTCATTGATCACAAGGTTGGCACCACGCTTCGCAAGCTCCAGGGCATATGCACGACCCAGTCCATTGCCTCCACCCGTTACAATTGCCGTCTTGTTTATAAACGACAACATTGAGGAGTTTGAGGAGTATATTAATATAATAATAATTTGAGCGCCCGGTGATTAGAAGAGGGTTATCAAAATGTAGGGTTTACATAAAGCAAAAATTTCGTCTTTTCTTCAAGTAACTAGTCCAAACAAATCCGCGTTAGTATAATGGTCAGTATATGTGCCTGTCTTATCCCTATATAGGGAAAAGCATACACGTATGTACAGGAAACGCACGCGCATGTATACTTTGTATATACGCTGCGATAGATCAGGGTTCATACGCGTACGCGTAATTCACAATTCCCTGACGCGGAGGATTTCTTTTTTGCCTTTTTGCCTTTTTTGTTCTCTGTCTACCGTCGTACGCACCCCCGTACGTACGTACGGTACCCCCAAAAAAGTGAGAATGAAAACAGCTTCTCTCACGTTCATTCTCACCTAATTCTTTGATTAGATCGCTTCATTTCATCCAAAACTAGTCAAAGCAGTGAATTGAAAATGAGTAGGGGGAATAGATGCCGTTATTGTAATGAAACTCGAGTGAGTTATTCAGGTACTGTCTGCGCCTTGAGAGGTTGTCAACGAAGGTATCTTGTGACGAGATATGGAAGACCAACATATGCCGACGGAGAATGGGATGTTGATAAATGGAATAGATGGCAGAATGATCCTGCCATGAAGAAGGAGGTGGATTTAGTCCTTAAACTAGAGGAAGCATCCAGAGCATGGACGGAAAAGTATCGCGCCAGTACAAATAGCAAAGAAGAATACAGTGCTCAGCACGCAATTAAAAATGGCAAAGACAAAGCGTTCAACAAGGCAAATTCAGATCGCATCGCTGCTATAAAGAATAATCCAGGAGAATTTGCAGAATGGGCTGAGGGGTACAACAAGACCATGCTTGGCTCCAAAGCTATGTTTGCAGATGAAGAACTGAAGGAGGAGTGGTTAAGAGTGGTCAACGAAGGTATCAAGGCAATGCGCGAAGATCAAGAACGCCTCGCAGAGTGGGTAGAGAATACAACTGAAGGTAGGGAGGCATTTCACGACAAGACAAAGAGTTTAACAAGGATCATTTCGCTCGCATTTCTGCTATAAAAAAGAATCCAGATACTATAAGGAGTTTCTTTCTTTACTTATACGTGAAATAGAAAAACCGATTAGTCCATACTCTCTCGCCTTCTTCTATTACTTCTTCCTGCATGCATTAATCTGGTTGAAGCTCCGAGCACCATCGAACATGCTCGTCATGTTAGTGACACTGCTGACATCCCAGGCACCAATGTTCTGGTTGAAGCTACCAGCATGATAGAACATCCATGCCATGTCAGTGACACTGCTGACATCCCAGGCACCAATGTCCTGGTTGAAGCTACCAGCATTACAGAACATGTCCCTCATGTCAGTGACACTGCTGACATCCCAGGCACCAATGTTCTGGTTGAAGCTACCAGCATGATAGAACATCCATGCCATGTCAGTGACACTGCTGACATCCCAGGCACCAATGTTCTGGTTGAAGCTACCAGCATTACAGAACATGTCCTTCATGTCAGTGACACTGCTGACATCCCAGGCACCAATGTTTTGGTTGAAGCTACCAGCATGATGGAACATGCATGACATGTCAGTGACACTGCTGACATCCCAGGCACCAATGTTTTGGTTGAAGCTACGAGCATTATAGAACATGCCCTTCATGTCAGTGACACTGCTGACATCCCAGGCACCAATGTTCTGGTTGAAGCTACCAGCATCATGGAACATGCCCTTCATGTCAGTGACACTGCTGACATCCCAGGCGCTGATATCGTCGTTAAATTCCCGCCAACAAAACAGTCTGTCCATATTGGTCACGCGGGACACGTCCCATTTGCTAATGTGGCCGTACTTCTCCTCTGCCGCAACAGGATCTGAGCACCAGAGGTTCACAGCCTCTTTGATGTCTCCGTTCCATCTGGACAGCTTGTTGAGAATGTAAGGACCAAACATCTTCTTCGTGAAGTAAGGATTGAATCCTTGGAGCTTGTACCTTTTTCTCAAGTGATACAAACATCCGACGAAGGCACAGGCTTCCTCTTTGATGGGGTTCAAGGTGGTGTCTGACATTGTGCGATGTCCAGCTTCTGCGTATGCATCTATGGCTGCCTAGAGGTGCTTTTCATCGAATTCTGATCGTCCACTTCTCAAACAACGCATGCATGATGCTCCAAAGATGCATTCCGGGCGATTCCTACTTTATCTCGAGTCATTTGCAACATAAATCACTCATTTGTAATAGCATGCATCGGTTTCGAAACAATGGTCTGAAGACCATGCACTCGATCTTATCTCATCTTAAGCCTGTGTTGACCAAATTGCTGGCAGCAACACCAGAAGTAACTCGCATCATCCCTGGCGAGATTTCCATCACCAAAGGCATGGGACATGGCAAGACGGTGGGGGTTCGGATCACGGTACCTCTCATGACAGCAGACAAGGGCACCGGGTATAAGGTCATAGCTCTTTCCAATGGCTCTCGTCAAGAGTTATTTGTAAGCACGAGTCTTCCCAAGAACAACCTGGCCACAGCATTTACTGCTGCCGGCGCAAGTGTCTCTGGCACCGCAGATCGGGACGAGGCCGAGGGTGGGGGTGACGGTATTGAAGCTGCTTCTCCTGCTGCTGCTGACACAGCTAAATGGCGCTAAATCGATTCATAGCGCAAGGGAGCACAAGGTATTTATGTATATGCGTAAATTTGTTGACTTTTGTTAATGATGTACTAAAGACAGTGAGTAGTCTGCCTACTTATCTTTCATTTCAGCCTTAGAAGCAGCTCTCTCAGCTCTCTGTCGAAAAGCTGCAGACGCATCGCGCAAATACTACGACGGTGTGCGTGCGCAAATATTTCTTAAATCTATTTACATTCAAATGCACTATAAAGACAAATCTAATAAGTGTACGATTCTTGGAACCCCCCAAGCGTCAGCTCCTGAAGGGACAGTCTGCACTGGTGGCCCCTTCAGCAGCGAGGAGGGTTCCACTAGATGGCAGTAGGCAACGCGTCTGGTCTTCTGATCCCACTGTCCTCTTGAGCTACATAGAAGTCGGTCATTGCCGCTGCAGTAGCCCTCTCCGGGCGCAGCTCTGGCTGCATGTACTGCTCCTCGCCCTGCAGGTCCATACCTCCGCCCTCGCCCTCGCCCTCGCCCATGTCCATGGAAGTAGCCATGTCGAAGGGCAGGTGCTTGCCCAGAGGAAAATAGTAGTACTTGATTCTCCAGAGATAGAAGACAGTCAAGGCAATGAGCACCGCCAGAAAGTAGATCTGCATGTACGTGCGCTTAAGAATCATCATGCCTACCATGGTGCCTTGTCCAAACAGCAGCGCTACCACCATGCACTTGGCGATTTTGGGCCACCAGCGCCCGCCAGTCTCGTACTCGTTGATGTACACGTACAGGAACTGATGCGTGTAAACCAAGCTGGCAGTCGTGAAGTAGGCTATTCCGGCTACCAGAAGCAGCGGGGCCACATTGGCGAAAGTGGCGCACAGTACTGTGATCAGCACATCTTGCGCGTACAGCTTCGCGAGGCGCAGGCTGCCGGGGTTGTCCATGAAGCGCAGGCAGCCGAAGTGAGGGTCGTTCCAGTATGCCTCTGTCTTCTCCCGCAGCGTGAAGTTTTTGTAGAGGAGGGTTTTGCCCAGAGATTGGAACATTGCCGGCAGCCGGATCATCTCCATGCCCAGGCCCCACGCCGCCTTGATGAAGATAAACGTGGTGAAGTAGCCGCCCATCTTGGGCAGGGAGTTCCCCAGCAAGGTGAACGCGTTCGTTGGAGAGGTCAGCACAGTTGCAACGGCATCTGCTACAGAGCCTGCGACAGTTGTCACCAAGAAAACGTTGATGACTTGAAACAAGAAGTAGCGGTCAAAGCCGATAAATTGGTTTGAGCTGAAAGATACGCACCCCTGAATCTCCCCCAACCAGTGGAACAGCGGAGGCAATACTTGCATAACACCCACTATGATAGCTGGCTGCAGCAAACTTAGCAAAGACCTCAGCAAGGGAGCAGAGTCGCAAGCATACTTGATCCAGGGCACTTTCTGCAAAAACGTGAGCGCCGTCACGTGCGACAGGAGCGTGACGGGCACCACCCAGAACACGATCAGAAACACCACAAAGAACTCGACGAAAAAATTCCGAATCACAGCCCCTTTTCTGGAAAGATACAAGTTTTCCCATGTGACATCTCTGGGCTCGGGTGCCTCCGTGACTGCCATGTGCCCGGCGAGTTGCATGTGGATCACTTGCCGAGCGACTGTGGCCGCAGTGAAGGTTTTGAAAGTGACAAAGGCTTTCGGAAGGAACATATTACGCTCTACAAGCGGCTGAATAAGACCAGTGCTCTCATTGTCATCATCACCGTAGCCTTCTTCGATCCGCTTGACCGGCCCGTCGAACAGGCGGTCCATCTTTGCCCGGAAAGACTCGGCAGCCCACACTAACCCGAACCACTGCGTGTAGGAGATGCGAACGTACGTGATCTTGTCGGGGCTGGCATCGTTCCCAGCGTAGGAGAGTTCCTCACTTGCCGAGTCATCGCCGTATTCTTCACGGTATCTACGGAACCCATCAACATCTTCTTCATCCACTCCGAGCAGCTCCGACAGCGCCTCGTCTCCCGCGCTCCTGGCGGCGGACTTGGTGGTCCCCGTGCCTCCATAACCTACGCTTTCCGCTACATCGCCGCCATCTGACTGCTGTTTCATCGCCCCTCCTGGCAGCTCCACAGACGCTGCGCCCCCCGGGGGGCCTTCGTCGGAGTCTGAGAGTCGCTCGCCGGACCCGGCTGCGCGCTCTGTGCGGCGCTCGCTCATCAGGCGGCCAAGCTTTCCGACCTCTGTGACGCGCAGCAGCCCTTCAATAACACGCATGCTTTCTGCGCGAGTCATGCTGTCCAGCGTGCGGGCGATGTCGGTGGACTTGGCCTGCTCCTTGGCCACCACCTCGTTGAAGCTGGACACAAGGCGCGCATAGTGGCGGATGGCGTCCACTCGGTCGTCGCCGATCTGCATCACGGGGCGCGGAACTTCCGATGGGTGTCTACTGCCTTGTAGCGCTTCTTCCACATTCTCTGAAACATTTTCACCCGCAGCCAAGCGAGCTTGGTGATATTCGTGTAGATACGTTTCCAGCAGGCGCAGGGCTCGCAAACGATCGGCCACGGTTAGCTCTAGCTTGCGAAGATCTTGCGCCAGACGCACATTTTGGACAGCGTTAGGATACATCACTTCAAAATACATGGCCAGCGTCTTGTTGGACCGCATCTTGTGGGGTATGCCTTCTACGAGCACGGTGCGGAGGTGGGCGTGCCTCTGCCGCAGGTAGCGGTGCCGGTGTCGGGCGTAGAAAAGGAACTCTTGCTCTAAGTAATAGATTGTGATACCAGTCAGCAAACAGATACCAACCAGATGATACCAACATCGCAGACTTTTCTCTTTAATATTGGTCATGCTCCACCGCTGGAAGGAGTCTATGTCTGGAGCCAGAGCACTCCCATTGACTGGGAGCAGCACGAGCATCGCAAATATCGCAAATACTCCAAAAATCTTATAATTCAGGCGATAAAAGCGAATGAATGTTAGCGTATCGAAACCACCATACTTAAGAATGTCTGCATCGGTGATATTCCACAGTTCGCGCATCCAGGAATACAAGTTCTTGTTGCTCAAGGCAGGCGGAGTCCTTTCTCCTTTCAGCAGTGCTTTGGGTGCAAACAGATTTGCATCGTGCATGCGCTTGTAAGAAAAGATCAGCCAAAATACCAATATAACAATAAGATTCACCAAGAGCGTGTATCCAACCTGGTTCATGTTCTCGTTGATGCTCTGGTTAAAGCTGTCATAATTTGACAAATATGCTGGGAAAGGGTTCAGATTCACCTTGTTCCTCGTCACAGAGAGCAGGCGCCGCAAGTTTGCGGACATGCTCACTTCAGACTCAAAATCTATGACTCCGGAGTCTACGACCCCAGAAGCATATGATGCACTGATCAAAAGAGCAAACGCTACGTACATGGCAAGAAGAACCTCGTTTATTCACAGCTGAAATTAACTAGCGATACCAGAGGTCTAAATTAATGCATATCATGCTTTTATGCAACTAGCACGCTGCAGAAGCAGTAGAGTGAATCAGTGGTGTGAAACAACTGCCTTCTTACCCAAGGGTTTTTAGAGTTCCCAGTGTTGAGTCCCACACAGCCTGGGGGCCGTGCGATAAGGAAATTATATATTTTAAGCGTAGAAATGAGTTATATGATATGAGTTGGTAATATACTTTGTGATCAATGCCCTACAGAGATTCTTTCAGATGATATAGTATATTGCTTACAATATTTTGACAAAAATTACATTTGTGGGTGAGATATAGCTGTACAGAAAACAGAGGTTTACACCGAACATCTCACACTAGGACTTTTCCGGGTCTGTCCAGCGCGCTTCTCCCGTGACTTCACTGAACCAGTAGTGCGCTCGCGCTGCATCGTCATAAAACTTCTGCCACTCACTCTTGCCTCCCTTCGTGGCAGCCTGTGTTTTGCTATTCGCATCAGCCTTAGCCTTTGGATTGGCAGCTTTGTCGTTTGCTCCTTGTCGGCCTTGACGCCTCTTGGACGTCTGCCCAGGGTTCGCATCGGTCTGCGAAAATGCCGACGACTGTGTGTCTGCATGAATTGGTTCCCACGAGTGATGGCGCCTTGCGCCTTTTCTGTGAATAAGTAGGAAACACGCGTCGCAATACCTGTCTTTGCAGTTTCTGCAGCGTTTGACTGCGACGTTCGCTTCACATTCAACACAAAAACTTCGCTTTTGTTTTTCAGCACGCAAGGCAGGAAGCTGCGGTTTCAATGTCTTACGCCTCTGGATTCCACGGGCCAGCGCTTGAATTCTGGTTGCAGCTTTAGCTTTAGTATCCTTTTCCAATTTTTCTACGTTAATCTTGACTTCCACTTCCTTTTTCTCAGCTGCGTTTTTGCCTAATGTGCCGCGAACTTGCGTTTCGATGCGTATAGCTAGTAGGTCATTTGTCCAGTCGGCATGAATTCCATCTATACGATTATCTAGCTCTTCCATTTCGCCTGCCAGCCGTCGCTCTTCGGCAATAATTGCCTTACGCTTTATAACAGCTTTCTGTGCTTTAATGATTCGGGCGAAGCCTTGGATCGAAGTACACGCACGAACCCTCCTTTTTTTGCGTCGTGCATCGCGTTCGCGAACAAGTCTCTTGTACCCACGCAAAAACTTGCACCGAGTCAAGAATTTTCTCACGAGTGCTTGAGCTTTGGTCATCTGCTTATTAATCTTTTCTTGGGTGCGCTTGCGTACACGAAAGTTTTGTAAAGCTCTGCCAATCATGCCCAAGGAATGCACTTCCTCAATAAACCACTTAAAGATCTCGGCATGCTCATGCTTCCTTGCTTCATATCTGCCCATGATTCCCCTCGTAATTCGTTGAATTTGGACAGCAGCTGCGTTTTGCTGGCGTCTGATTTCACGGAACTTGCCGACATAGATTTTAGCATCTCGAATCTGAGTAAAAGAGAACCATTTGGCTTCTATTCTTTTCACAGCCACTTTACGTCTGCGATGTATTACTCTTCTTTTGGCAAGCACACAACGATACGCACATTGAATCTTGATCAAATACGGCCTGTGAAACATATTTTGGGACCTGTAGTATTCCTCGCGAAGGCGATAATAAGCAGGAACTCTTGCGTTCTTGATCGCCAGGTAGGCTTCGACTTCTGCTGCGCGTCTAGCTGCTTTCCGGCGCCCCAAAAAGCCTCTCACGATCCGCTGGACCACACCCGCAGTTTCGTTTTCCTTTCTTTCCTGTTCCAGTCGTGCTTCTTCTGCGAGGCGGAGTTGCAGCTCTACATTGTTCTTATCTTCCCGAAGTTTAGCGACCCGGCGAGTAGCGAAACACTTACGGACAAAGCATTGAATTCCAGTGGCGCCTCCTCTTCTTCGACTCACATATGCGCGAACAATAGGAACCCATTTCTTCCTCGTGCAGTGTCCAAGCAAAAGAGGCTGCAACACTTTAATGGCATCACGCCTCATTTGCAAGAAATTCAACTTCCGCTTCAAGAAATAAGCATATCGCTTCCTACCACGCCGCCCGCGCACAACACGTTGGATTCGGAGGGCAGCTCGAGCTCTGCGGAGTCGATTGACGCGTCTTCGGGCTGTAAAAGATCTAACGAGGCATTGGATGCGCCTTGCCAGCCGATATCGTCTCAGCAACTTTCTCGATATTACCCGAGATTGGGCTCCACGAACCATTGCCTGCATTTTCGAAGTGGCACGAAATCTTGTCCTTGCCCGCAGCTTCTTATCCACGAGCACCATCGCTTTATATCGGCGCCAAACATTTTGTATCTTGATAGCACTTGAGATAGCACCACGCTGATTTCGTAGTCGCCGTACCTTCTTTCTGCCGCGATGGCCACGAAACACGCGTTGAACTCTCTCCGTCATTCTTTTCTGAATCTTGAAGATGCGGACATTTTTTCGGATGCGTCTCCAGCGATACGTGAAGTAGGCCCGTTCGATCATGAGTGCATGACTACGCAAGTGTTTATGTTCTGCATACCTGATGGCATATGCCCTTCCTTGACGTCCACGAGCAAATCGCTGAATCTGTGTTGCAGCATGATTGCGTACACTATGATTATTCCTTTTCCGGCACAAACACCCTCGCCAGTAGCGTTGCAACTCAGCTATGGCCGCTAGTTGTTCCATATCTTGGAACCACGCGATTCTCTTCTTTAGTCTCTTCATACCTCTACTGAGCTTTGAATTAAAGCTCTTTTCAAAGAAATCAAAAAGTTGGAAAGCAGCAAATGACTTCAAAGAATTCACCGTGCATATCTGGTACCGATAAAACTTAATCTCGTCGCACCATTTTTGCCAAGTCGCTTTCAACGCTCGTCTCACCACATTCAACAAAACTTGCTCCAGCTTTCGAATAGCAACCTTTTTAGCAAATTGCATTGCAGCTCCATGCTCTTCTTCGTCAATATGAACGCTCTTAGAGATTTTTGACAAATTAGTAATAATCTGGTCAGAAAGTTCCAGCTGGCGCGACTGGGACTCGTCGTATTTCCCCTTGAGACTAGCGAATTGCTGCTTGGAAGGAGATCTAGCTGAGCTCAAAGTTTTGGATTTTCCTTTGGTCAGGCTTTTCGAAACAGAAACATTATCTACAGTTCCATTTTCCCACGATGAGACACTATTACCATCCAAGTCTGCAGCGCTACTCGACTTTTGCTTCATTAAGCCTAGCGACGATGTAGTAGATATCGTTGACAACGACGATCCATGAGGTAAGGCAGGCAGAGCAAACATCAGAGCCTTAGCTAGCTCCAACACAAGCAATTTGCACCGCAACATGTTACTCAAAATTCCCCATTTCACTTTGCTGATATCGATGTCCTGCGACTCGTTCTGCTTTCGTTGGACCACCGTCATCGCCTGGTCGTACATCCACTGAGCGTCGAGCTGAGTGATGCGAAAAGTAGACACCATACTTGCTACTTTCGCGAAGAATTTCGCGTTCATTTTGGACTTGGTAGATTCGGGCATGCCGCCTAGCTCGGTGCTGAGTTTGCTGTCATCATATCGATTTAGTGTGCTCTGGACAACTCCCGCGTGGCCAAGCTCCAAGTCATAGATTGATTCTATTAAATATAGATCGCTCTTGTCTAGCCATGACTGCGATACGCTAGATCCGGCACGTCGGTGCGCATCTTTTATACGGTCTGCTACCTTACCTGCAGAATCCTTTTCAACTCTGTTGACAAGTTGCGCCTTAATCGCGTTTTCAACAATTTCTGTCTGAAGGATGGATCTCTCTATAGACCGCGATATCCGGAGATGTTGAACAACTTGCTGTTTGCTACTGAGAAGCTTCTTTTCCAAATTCTTCTTCTTGTTTTCATGTTGCACGTCTCCTTTGCTGGCCACCACGTTAAATTTGTTAGATCTATCGTACTTCTTCACCAAATCCAGTGCATCCTGCACTGGATTCTTGCTGACTTGCTTCAGCATATGATCAGAGCTCAACCACACAGAGTGTGCGTCCCTATATCAACCTATTGACGGCAAGTGCAGTATCCCAAACAAGTGCTGCCTCTCCAGCCCTATATGATTCGTATCATTATCAGAATCAGCCAATTAGTCTAATTTACTGACGTGCTTGCAACTAACATATACAGAGCACACATAAATGTCTCTGTATAGGTAAAAATGCTCTTTGCCAGGACCACTTGTGGGACAAAACCGGGGCAGCACAGGTCCCACTCGTTTCTGACGCAAAGACGGCTAGTACTCTCTGGTTGTTCATTTTTTTGCAAAACGAACAGCTTGATAGAAGTATCCCGATAAATAAATAGGTTATTAGCACAAAAATCGGAGCTACTTCGTACCAGCAAGACTCGCTTCAGCCTTCCATCGTTGTAGCAGCCCTCCTGAGCAACTTGGAACGCGACCCTGTTTAGAAGTGTATTATAACTTGAAGGGATGTCGCGGCTAGCAACGGAATACCTGCAGAAAGAGTGCACTTTGCCACGGAATGTAACCTTCATTGAGTCTGACCTTGCGAATGGCTACCTCTTCATCTCTCTTCTTAACCAGATGGGACACGTATCTGAAGAGAGCTATGAGGCAGCAAGCGATGCCATGGACCCAGACATTGTGCTAGAAAATTTCCGCATTCTTGCGCGCTCTCTACGCAAACTGAACATCAGCCTGACCAGGAAAGATGTGGCAAATATCGTGTCGGAAACGCCCGGCGCATCTGCGGACCTGGTCATGAAGATCCGCGCTTCGAGAGAGGCGCAGGTCAGCGGTAGAAATCTAAATGCTCCACCTAAGTACAAGGAGGTGATGCGAAGCCTTCGTCCTAAGGAGTTTGTGCGACAGAATGCCACAGGGTCCGGCGACGCCACTTCAAAGGAGCTGTTCTTTTCCGACGCACGCACTGTTTTAGACGGGGGTGTTTTCGCAGAGCTGGATATGAAGTGCCATTTGGAGGAGTTCAAAGTGACTGAGTATGACAACGAAAAAAAGGGTACGGTACAGGATGCGCAAATGCGGGATGCCAAAGCGATGCGTCGAAAAGACACGCATGATGCGACGGTTCAGTTTCGACACGCGGTAACAGTTAGAAATGCTGAAAAGGACCAAGCAGTAACGGAGCGTTGGGCTGTGACCGAAGAAGATAAAAGGAAGAGGCAAGTGCGAGATTTGCAATTCGAACTCGCTACACTGAAGATCGACGAACTGAGACGAAAAAAGAGATCCAACCATCATCGTGCGGAACAAATCAGTGGCATCGATGCTTTCGAAGTGAGCATGAAGAGAAATGGTATTGGTGGGGGTGACGATGGCCAAACCTTGAGTACAACCTATGAAGACACAGAGTTGTTTGCCAAGAGATTGTCCGCCGTAGCAAGACAGAATTGGCCATCCGACGACGACACCAGTGACTTTGTCACGGCTCTCAAGCTTCGCACCAAAGATAATCGTGTTGCGAGGTATGAAAAGGCTCGTAGAAAACGCCGCGCAGCCCTAGTAGAGCAATCTGCTGCCGCAGATGTGCACGATTCGTTTGAAGACACTCAGGATGCTTTTGAGGAAACCAAGCGCAATGAATCACTCATGAAGGCCACGTTGAAGCAAGAGAAACTTGAAAAGTCCGTGGCGGACGGAGCAGCAAGCCGTGAGGCCTTGTTGGAGGCTGCCGAAGAGAAAATACGAGAATTTTCCGAAGTTTTCACAAGTCGTGCTGACGAGATCGACGAAGAGCGAAAAGTCGCTCTCAAAGCCGTGGTCGATGCGCGGGAGGCAAAGAAGGCTGAGAAGCGTCGCAACAACGACAAATTAGTTAGAACCATCGTTATGGAAATGGTAAGTGATTTGTTTGATGCAGGCAATAGTACGAAGAAAGGTCCCCCTTTAAGTACTGCCGACCCTCATCTGCTGCTGAACCAATTGGGCGAGATGGCACGCCAACGCATGGATAACGCAGTAGCGTTAGACGAAGTGACGTCGCTGGAATCATGGGCGAGCCATGCTGCGTTGTCAGTAAATATCGGCAAGTGGAAGTGCAGAGCTCCAGCTCCAGCTCCAGTTACTTCCATCGACGCCGATTCTACGGAAAACACAGAAAAGAGTGAGCCAGTTGAAGCCAGCGCAGCAGACGTGTATCGCCAAGACTCGTTCTTGGAGACGGCGCAGACAGTGCTGGAGACCATCGTGCAGCGGTCGAGAGAAATGAACGATGCCGTTGCTAACGGCGGAAGTGCTCAAAATGGTATTGCTTTTGATCTCACTGAGGAGAATAAAACTGTTTTGTGTAGCAGCAGCAAAGTTGTGGTAGCCCTATCTAACGGGTTCAGTCCGTCACGAGATGCTTGGGTGCAAGTGCAGGCGTGGACTGGTGAGCGTGCCGCTTTGTGGGATGTCGTTAACGTCGTCCTTGCCGGCAGCAAGATCAAGCCGTTGATGGAAGGAAAGAAGCCTACCATTAACTTTGCGTCTCTTGTACAAATTTTCACAGAAGAAAGACTTGTGTGTCCCGATTCTCTCGCCGGAACGGCTTTGCCTCCTGAAATAATGAAGGGATGTAATGAGTTAGTCGACATTTCCAACAACATTCTCGCTCTGAAAGATATTTTAGCTACATCCCCAGAGTTGCCCCTTACCAATGTGACTTTCTCCGATGTATCGTGTGGCATCGCTGTTGGAGTGAGCTTACGAATTCGCCAATTTGTGAGGGACAAGCTGGCTGGGGTCAACGACATCGATTTCATCATGCCCAACCTGGTCATTACTGCTCGGCTTTTTGGCAGTTTGTATTCTTCTGATAAAGCCATTTTTGCAAGAGTTGTGGATTGGTTCTTACAGGGTGGTACTCGCGATGATGTCCCTGAGTCAGAGAAAGATCTTGTGGCAGCCATTGCTAGCGACGTGGGCAGTAAAGGAGGTAAGAAAGCACCGCCTAAGAAAGGCGCCGAAGTCCCTGTTCCTGTTTCTGCGCTTGCTGCAGTCATTTGGATACACGCAAAAACGCAGAATGTTGCATCCAGAATATGTAAGCCATATACTGGCGATGATACGGTCTGTGTTGATCAAGTACAGTACCTCTTAGACAGTGTGGACCTGGCAAAGTCCAAGGAAAGCCTAGAGGCCGATCTCGCTGCTGATGGAGGATATCTTCTTAATTATGGTGTTCTGGCTGTTGAAGAGGAACCTCCGCAACCTGGGGACGTCCCATCGAAAGTCCCTGTTTATAGTATGCAACAAAAGCAACCTTCAGATAGTGCAAATGACGATGTGGCGACGACAATCAACACGCATCTGTTCGTTACCGAGGACCTCTCTTCTGCGGAGACTATTCTATCTATCGTGTTAGATGTCTATGATGTAGTCTTTGGATTCGCTAGCGCAGATGCAACACCAGACGCGGTCGATGCAGATGCACCTGTTGTTGGGTCCAGAGATGCGTTGCGCATGGCGGTAGATAGAGTAAATCATATAAAAAATACTCGCAGATCCACCTTGTCTCCGCAAGACAAGATTTGGCTATGCAATCTTACGAAAGAGAATGTTCTTCAGTCGGCAGATATTTTTGATGTTCATTCTAAAATATCTGCAGCACGGGTTGTTGAAGTTGAATTGAAGGGTTTGCTGGTCATGATGGCCAGTTACTCCTGCGCTGAGGTGGAGCGTGCGGTCCGCTTTCTGGAGACCGATTTTGTCCAGGCGCTCAAGGCGACGGACCAGCGCTGGTTCGACAACTGCGAACAGACAGTCAAGGCTCTGGACACCTACTCACTAGATAGCGAGCCTGTGATTCTGGAAGATCTTGTCGCTAGTCTGGGCAATACCATTGACGATAGGCACATGGTGTGGCTGAGCAAATTAGCTCAGATGGAAGACAACGGGGCAGGCGTCATCTTGGATCTACAAGGTCGCCTTCTGTCCATTACCGAGTTATATGCCAAAGCAACATTTGAAATCATAGAGTCGCAAAAAGTTGCGGCTGTTGCTTTGGTGCAATTGCTTGAGGCTGCTAATTATTCGCAAGTGCCTTGGGGAGAAGGAGAAGGCTCCGCAGGCTTGCAATCGAAGGACAGTGCATCTCGGTTAAATACCACTGTGGAACAGTTCATCGACAGCTGCATTGGTGTAGATGTAAGTGCTTCTGTAGACAAAACGTTGTGGGTGGATCTGGTTGAGATGGAGCTGCCTGGCGGAGCGGACATCAAGTCCGCATCTCTGGTGATTTTGCATCAGGAAGCCATTTCAAGCTGCCAAGCCGTACTCAACACTGCGTGCTCGTCGCTGCTGGAGGCTCGCTCTACTATGCTCGATTCAGTAAATGCCATGAAGAAAAACGCGAAGAGGCGCTATGTATATGAGCACGAAGTTCTCTCCGATTGGGGCTCACAACTCCGAGGGATGACGGCGACGCCAGACGCGCCGTGCGGGAGGCAGTTTCTGCAGCAATTCTATTTCGGAGTGTCCGATGATGTGCTTAATGACCAAGTCACGAGCTTAAATGGTGAGAATGCCATTGAAGTAGGCGATATGCATTTGGCGCTCGATACCATTGCAGCCCTCGCTGAAGAAATTGCATTAATTGCATTCCCAAATACACAGCTCAGCAGAAACAACAGTGCGAAAGATGACAGTAACTCTACCGACCCTTCTGCCGGAGTTGAAAAGCATCTATCAATTTTGGATGCTTTTCTTGAAACTGTTGTTCTTGCTGTCAAAAAAGCTGTACAGAAGGGTGTTCAGATGCCCCGCAGCTGGAAGAACATGAAGAGAGTAACAAATTTGTTAGAAAATTTCGCAAGCAGGAACCCCATTGATCCTGACAACACCAACATATTGGAGGAGGTTGCCACAGCAGCGCGGGAAATGATTGTTTCCTTGCTATTCGCAGCGACCCCTTGCTCTATTCCGGTGGACTACATCCAAAGGCTTTCAAAAACTCTATGCCAACCTGCTGAGCACTCTGCATTGCTGCGTTTCCCGCTCACGGCGGACAGTCCGACAGTGGAGTCCCTTCTCGCGAAAGTGAAAGCGGATTCGAAGCTATCTGTTGGTTGGTGGGCGATTCACAGTGCTGCAGATGAAGCGAAATACACTGTTGACCATACTCTGAGCGTCATTTCTTCCATTGCGTGGGTGTGCTTGGATGCTGCTGGAAACGTGCATGTGCCTACTTTCTTGCTGAGCATGTGCAAATGCCCGCAGATGCACTCCAAGGCGAGCTTCGAAAAGACGCTTCTCTTTGCAGACGCAGAGGATGCGTTTGACCAGCCAAGCACTATTATTAACGATGGTTTCTACAAGGCACTTCGCCTCGCTTCCCGCATCCACGCTGACGAGGTGGAGCCGAAGGAGGAAGGCACGAAGCGAGATGTGCGCATGTCGGAGGCTGCTGGACAGCTGGACGCACTCTTGGGCACAGCTGTGAGCGTAACTCAGCTCAACTGGCTCAGCCAGATGTGTGGCGGAGATGCTATTATCCCTGATGGATCTACATTCCGTGCACGAATTGGCATGGGTAGAAGAGCGAAGCCCGTGGGGGTGGCCGCGGAGCCCGTGACCAGCGAAGGAAAGGAAGAAAACGAAGAGAAGGAGACTGCCCCAGAAGAAGAAAGCAAGGAGCAAGCAGAGGAAGAAAGCAAGGTGCAAGCGGAGGAAGAAAGCAAGGCAGCTGCTAGCGAGGAAGAAGAGGAAGTGTGGGAGCCCATGGATGCCGTTCCTGCTGGAGTGGTGGTCCCTGTGGCGGCAGCGTGGTCTCTCAGCGGCTCTGTGCGCGGCAAGAGTTTCGCCTTGGCGAAGTGCTGTAAAAGCTGATCAACACGACATTGATCAACGTGACATTTGTTGATACTGAAATTTTCCAATTTTTAACACACACTACAAAAGAGACCAATATACAACACTTCTTTCAAGTTCTTCATAACATCTATTGAGTAGCGTTCGTCGAGTCTAGCGCTGAGGATGTGCGCGGGCAGACCCACCGTATCCACTGCTCGGACCAGACCCTTGATTCCGTCGGTTGTGATTGTTCAATATTGCGTCCACTCGCATGCAGTAAAAATACACTAGGTTTTGTAGATCGCCGCCTGTTATCAGAGAGCTCGCCGCCATCATATTGTCCCGCACATTCTTCTCATGATATTCGACATCTCGTTGACTGACGGTCAAGCAGTGTGCGGGGTTGCTTCCCCCCGCTGGTGGAGGTGGTGCGAACATAGTGGTTCGCGTTGTGCTTAAGTAAGCATAGTCTTGGTGGAGCTGTTGATTAGGCTGCTGGTAATAAGTCTCGAAAGGAGGAGGCATTTGCACATGCTGTTCGTTTTGCAGGCACCCCTTGTCAGCATGTTTTTTACTGGCATTATTATTCCTCGGATTGCTTCCCGACTTGGCCAGAGCGTTTTTCCTGCTGCGCCTTTCCTTAGCGGGTAGGTTTGGCACCTGCGCTTTACTGAGCGTGGACGAGCTACTCATTGTGCGTGTGTTTGATACCTTTACCTCTAACAGGCTCTATTGTATTACAAACACCCTCTTTGAATTGGAAGAGCTTTCCATTTTTTGAGGCAACCCAAAAGTTGGGAATCCTTTATCCACCCACCCACAGCCCTCTTTGAGTCTTTGTGTCATGTCAGGCTTCTCAGAGGACGACTGGAGCGACGTCGAGCCTGTGCCTCAGGATGATGGACCAGACCCTGTGGTAACCATTGCATACAGCTCGCAATTTCGCACACTCATGGATTACTTTCGAGCTGTGTTGAAATCTCAAGAATACAGTCAACGTGCTCTCATGCTCACCCAAGCTGTGCTTCAGCAAAATGCAGCGAACTACACGGTGTGGCAATATCGAAGAGATTGCCTCCAGGCTCTGTCTGCGGACCTCAATGCGGAACTCGATTATGTAGATGGTTTTGCTGAAGACAATCCGAAGAACTACCAGATATGGAATCACCGCCGTGAGATCGTTGGTAGCTTGCAGGATGCGTCGAGAGAGCTGGCCTTCACTGAAAAAGTGTTTGCCGTGGATGCGAAGAATTATCATGCGTGGGCGCACAGGCAATGGGCACTGAAAACGTTCTCCCTGTGGGACGGCGAGCTTGAATTTGTGGAAGCTCTGCTAGAAGATGATATTCGCAACAATTCTGCGTGGAACCAACGGTGGTTCGTAGTGCACAACCGACCTGCTGGAAAGACTTCTTCTGGACCCCAGACCCAGCCGTCGATAGAGGTCTGCGAGGCCGAGATCGCCTTCTCGTGGGGCGCGCTGCAGAAGGTCAAGAACAACGAGAGCGCATGGAACTACTTGCGTGGGTGGGCCATGGCTTGCCCGAGTTTACGACAAGGCATTCTGGAGCGCTGCGAGGGGATGATAGCTGGCACGGAGGGCGGCAATCCTCTCGCGGTCGGGTTGAGCGCGGACTTGTGGGAGCTGGAAGGCTCTGCGGCAGGGCGGGAAAAAGCTGCCGGGTGCTTTGCGCTGCTACTTGACATTGACAAGATCCGCACTAAGTCCTGGAGAGCGAGATTTGATGCCGTCTCTCAACCGTCTGCGACCGTGTGATGTTTTTATCTGTTTCTTCTCTTATTTTGTAATCATCAATGACCAATTTCAGCACAACAAGCATAATTACGCTAGCTTTTCCTCATTAATAACACATAGCACATAAGAATAAAGAAGAAATATACTAATAAAGATTTACTGCAGTGGCTCAGATCAATTCCCGCCACGAAGGTTTTGATATTGTCAAGTTTTGAACTGGGAGCACGGTAAAAAACATTGTCCCTGTCTGCATTCATAGGAGATTATCAACGGCTGTGAGCTGTTATAGTGTTAAATCGAACTCTATTCTGATTCTGTCGCTGGCTTAAAAAGGAGCACTTATCATATCATTCCATGCGTCAAATAGGCATCTTGGCTGCTGGCTTGAACTGCTATACTCCGCTGTATTTGACGCACATATCAGCGAAGCATTTCTACTATGCTAGTACCGTAGCAGTATACATCTATGATGTACATACGTTTGCTCTTTTAGACGTGATTACAGTGGGTGAAAATACCATCACGAGCTTTGATTTGAGCCCCGTTGATGAAAACATTCTTCTCATTGGCTGCGTCAATGGCTACGCTTGTTACTATGATATGCACAAACAGAAAGTGGTCGATTCGACGGATATGCCGCCATCAAGAACTGCCATCATCCTAGCTGGACAGCATGACCCGAACATCTGCGTCATTATTGATCGACGAGAGGAAGCGTTAAACCGCGTGACGGCATGGATATTCAACGAGGAGGAGTGCACTGCCGCTATCATGCGACATAGAATTTTGGAGTTTAAAGATGGATTGGTAATCAATGCAGCACGGTGGCACCCCCACATACACAGCTTTTTGGCGCTGGGTTGCAGCACTGGTGAAGTTTACCTCTTTAACTATACAGATTCC
>JACKZZ010022500.1_pt1 | contig 25957 bp, 16 predicted proteins | sample 8027871 | NCBI WGS metagenome assembly JACKZZ01 (sample SAMN15724774, study PRJNA655200) | protist metagenome | isolation source: fluorescence activated cell sorting (FACS) single amplified genomes of... | place: USA: West Boothbay Harbor, Gulf of Maine | collected 2000-07-19 | reverse complement strand
GAGCGCGGCTTGCTGAGGTTAACACAGAAAACGGCCGTGAGGTCCATTATAGCAAGGTAATTGCTTTTGGAGATGCTGAGTTTAACCTGAAAAACAGTGGATCAGCGTCAGATGTAGAAGGGGATGTAGCCGGGAAGAAGGGGTCTGATGAGCGGAATAGGAATAATCACCCGTCTGCGGAGACGACCCCGGTTAAGGAGGCTCCCCATGCTCAGTCACCCTCATTGGAGGAGTTAAAGAGTAGTCGGGAAACGACTCCTAGCCAAAGTCCGGAACTTCAGAAGCGGCATGAGGAAGTGGGTTCTCCAGATGTAAAACCTCCACAACCAGTTTCCTTAGCGGCAACTAATTCGCATCAGGTCCTGCAGAGCATGCAAAGAAGTCCCCTCGAACCTCCTTCAGCCTCTCAGGAGCTCAAGGCTCCGGTTCCTCCGACGGTTCCCGGTGGTGCTGCCGGCCCCGGAGCCCCGCCACTCCCTCCTCCAAGACCGAGTATGCCCACAGCGCCGGTTGCCCCCCCTGCTCCGGTACCGGTGGCACCAACACCGCCCGGGCAGCCACCTGTTGCCCCCGCTACGGGTCCACCTCATCCCCCAGTGGCACCCAGTATGGCTCCGGTTCCGCCGCAGGCGCCCCAACCTCCGGTGGCTCCACAGCAGCTGGCTTATCAACCGCCTTTGATGCAAACAGGATCACCGGTGGATCAGCAAGCGACTTACGCACCGCCGGTGTTGCCACCAACTCACATCGAGGGAGTGCACGCTCAACAACCCATGGGACAACAGCCGCCTGGGAACGCACAGTCGAGTATGTCGTTTTTGGATTTTTAGGTGGATGAGGAAACCAGTAGGGTAGGCGTAGCCGGCATGACTCGATGACTATGACTAGAAAACTTCAGCGAATATAGGCCAGTTTACCAAGTAAGACATAGTGTCTTCGGACTTTTTTCCCTAGTGGAAACCGCGAAAACCGATTCGTGAAAACGGCCGAAACCGTCCCTCTGCGTCGAGAGAATCGAGTGTTAAACGGCGTGAGAGACGAGGGAAAAATCGTGATTTTGAGGCCGAGTTGTGAGAGAGGACCGAGCGAAGATTTCGGCTACTGATACCGTTGAACTCAATTTATTTTTATCGAAAATCCTGTCGCAAACCAACCTGTTCCGCCCTGTCTCCCAGGTACCGCCGATCCGAATCATCTTCATAGTCAACACCTGGCGAATCCGGTCCATGAGCGTCAGAAGAGTCTTGGGTCTATTGGGAGTGCTCGATCCCCTACAGTTCAGGCAATAACGAGTCCTTTCAGCAACGTTGTGGAAGAAATTGACTCGAATGGAAGAGTGATTACCCCAACAACTGTTACAGACCAACACGGAAACGCACTTCAGATCCCTCAGAATCCGTTGAATCACCTGGTTGGACCAGGACCAGTTCATTCGGGGCACGGGCAGCAGACCCTTCTCCCAACGGTGAAATCCGTTGATAGTGTAGGCCCGGTAGTAGCTATTCAGATCGACTCCGACCCGGACCCGGAGAGCGCCGAGAAGGTCATCCAAGCTCGGGTTCCCAGCGGAGGAGATTTGGCGGCGACTGGAACCACCAACACAACGGGTTCGGGGTCCGCCCACACGGTAGGCCAGGATGGAACCCAGGGTTCTGATGGATGGGGCGCCGGCTGGACTCCCTCGGATGGGGCCTCAAAGGGGTCCTCTAGCCCGGGACGGAGACCAAAATCCCCCCAGAAAATGCTGCAAGAGAGCGAGACCCAAGATTCCTCCAGCTGCTCCCAAGAGCCTATTTCTACTCATTCTCAGTCTCAGGGGATGACTTTACCAGGAATAATTCCGGCGGATTCTCCTGAAAACATGATGTCCGCGGGGTTAGGCTATTACGACCAACAGGGAGGTTACGATCAGAGTGGTTATGGGGAAAACCCTGCTAGTGTCCCCTACCACGAGTATGACCAACCATATCCTACCGAAGAAAATCCGGATTGGAGTCAACACGCCGGGTACGCTGCTGGATACACGCAGGCTGGGGACCCGCAGGCCGAATATGAGGGCCAATACTCACCGCCAACAGCAAAGATGAGTTTCAATGTACCCGGAGTGGGGAACACTACGGATGGAGGCTCAGATGGCCTCTGCGGAGGAGCCAGCCCTGGTGTGGTGAATCCGATGGAGCATAATCACCCTGCTCTCGGGGGAGGAGATATGCTCGGCCTAGGAGGCGCTACTTCAGTAGGAGGAGGGTTGGATGATGCGCTCGGCAAGTTAGACTCTGCATTTCCGGATGCCTCAGCTGAACTAGCATGCGAACTGGGTGAGGGAGCGGATATGGGTGGTGGCCTAGACCTGGAACAAGACCTGCGAGCAATGGGAGCAGACCTCGGCACTGGCAGAACCGCAATGGAAGGCCCCTACGGGGGAGGGTATTCCGAAGGTGTGTTTGGATACGGGGGTGTCGCCGGAGGTGCTGCTGCGAGTGGGAATCCGTTTGGCGATGACTCAGTTGGCCACGAAGTCTACCCCCGGCACAGTAAGGACGGGTTTGGGAATCCTGTAGCTCCATGCCCGGATCAACACCATCAGGTGTCGATCACTATCGGAAGCGAGGAAAAGCCCCGTACTTCGCTCGATAGGTGCGCAAACGGGGATTTTGACGCTCAGAACGCGGCTACAGCTAGGCCGCCCCAAGGAATCTCGTCGAAGGAAGAGAGTTGGAGCGGGAATTATCATGATAGTCTCTCCTCAACTAGCCCACGGATTGATGATGGCCACCTAGTGAACCCACTCCACAGGGATCTCCAAACAGAACGCCATCAGGGCGCTGTCACCCAAAGTAAAGAGAGCCTGGAATCGACCGATATGGTTGTGGGCCCGGGCTCTGTCGGCTCCAGACCTACTCCGCCCGGTGCTCCTATGGAGACCGAAGCTAGGCTTGGGTCTAAGGAGGGGACTGAGGGGTTTACGATGTTGCCCCCGGCTTTACCTCCACAAGCGGAGGGCGGCGAAGACAATGAGGTTGGTCCCGGAGACAGTGATAAGGCGATTTTGTCGCAAAACCAAGCAGAATCCGCTCAGGAGGGGGCCTCAGTCGGTGTGGGAATGATCAGCTTCAAAAAATCGTCGAAGACTTTGAGTAAGGGGTCTAATCAGGGACAGGGCGATGGTCCTGGAGGTGAATTTAGGGAGAGCGCAGCTGAGGGTATCGGCCCAGAAGCAGACCCGGCCACGTCTCGGGATAGTAAGGGGACGACACCGGTTGAGGACCAAAACCTTCCTGAACTGGGATCGTTCACTATGCATATTGACCCAGAAGACCCAGATCAGCCGCGCCAGTCCATGGTTAACAGGTTCTGCAACTTTGGCTTCTGGTGAAGTTCGCTGTATTTTATCCGTAAATCGCTGTAAATCACACCGTGGATTCGCAGTAACCGGGTCAACTGCGAAGCGCGACCAATGATGTACTTAGATTGAGAACAGAATTACCTACCTTATACATTCATTAACCATGTTCATTGAGCTATACGCCCGAAACTGAGTTCCTAAAGTCCATCAATTTAGCGCGCGAAACTGAGTTCCTAAAGTCCATCACGTATATAGCGTGCTCGCAATGAAAAGTATTCCCCTTCAAGAATCAGGGGTCCGGGACGTCAGTCTCAGAGCCCCTGCGGGCCTACAAGAAATGTAGGTCTCGAATGACTACTTCTAAAACTAGATGTTCCGCACATTTATAGACTGTAAAGAGGGCCAAAATCGGCCCAGCTCGACAAAAGTTTAAACGATATATCAAGAGGATCTGAAATGGAAACTGACCGTAAGAGCCTGCAGGTTGTTACCGGAGGCTGGGTCAAATCTTTCTGCATCTGAGAGAATGTTCGGTGCGCGTCAGGACGAGAGTCAAATCAGGATTGCGGTCATCATTTCCGAGTCTGAGAACCGAGCTTGAGTGGGAAGACGTGAGAAGTTTCCCCCGGAAAGCGCGACGGCAGTCACCCTGGCTAGCTTTCCATCCCTAGCTCAATCCCAACTGCGCAACAGTTCTTGATCGGAGTAGAATCCCGACCGCAATTCCCGAATCTCGAAAATTTCGAACTATTTTACTACTTTTTAAATTCCTAAAGTTCTTAAAGTTCCAAGAAAAGATGGCGACTCCTGTGAAGTATCAGGGGTTTACGCCCGCCCTTGACCCGTCTTTCTGGCAAGAGCTTATGAGGAAGCAGCTCGATGAATGGCAGCTTTCAGCGCCGCAAACCCACGTCCTCAATTGTCAACTTCTTGAGAATCCCCCAAAGGCGGCTTTTTCTTATAACAGTTTCTCGGGAGGGTCGTCCTCCTCGTCTTCTTCCACTGCGACTGCTGGTGCCGGTGAGGGTGGTTCAACTAAGGGTTCCTGCTCTGTAACCGGGCTTTTCAAAAATCTTACCACAATCGAGGAGTTCCGACGCTACGACCGCAAGGACATCTTGGCTCAGGTCCGGAAGGATCTTTGGAACCAATTGCGGGGGGCGGATGGGAAGGAATTTTCATCCTTTTCCCAGCCGTTCCTGCTCGTCTGCTTTGGAGATCTAAAAAAATATGACTTTTTCTACACGCTGGGATTCCCAGGGATTAACGTGCAAGGGGGAGCACAGGTAAGTGGCAGTCTTTTTGATTTCGATTCACGAATTTTCTTGATGATGAATCCCCTACAATGTGGTTTACGCCTCTCAGGTTATCTCTTCCGCCCCTCTCGCCGACGATGCTGCGCTCCAAAAATCCGCTGAACAAGCCGTTGGGAAGGGCGGGGCGAAGGCCGGTCTTACCGCGGAGGGCATCCCTGTCTACCGAGACTCCATCAGCGGCGGAGAAGTATATGATGCTGGGTTCCGCAACTTTTTGACTATGTGCTGGCTCCAGGGGAAGGGTAAAGTTGAAGGAGAAGAGGGGCAGTATAAGGTGGTGGTATTGCGCCAAGAGGCCGAACAAAACCGGGTTTTAACGGTGAAGATGGCGGGGGATGGGGCTTCTATGAAGGACAAATCCGACTGTTTAGATGGAGCTTTTCAGGCTGGGTGGGTTAAGAATGAGGGAAGCGTTGTTCATTCCACGCAGTTGGCACAATGGTTAGACCCCGCGGCGATTGCGAGCTCTGCCGTCGACCTCAACATCAAGTTAATTAAGTGGCGCTTAGTTCCGGAACTCGTCCCAGAAAATATCCAAGGCCTGAAATTCCTTATGTTGGGGTCGGGGACGCTTGGGTGCTCTATCGCGCGGAATCTGCTCGGCTGGGGGGTTCGGCATATCACCTTCCTCGATTCGGGGGTTGTGAATTACTCGAATCCCGTCCGGCAGTCGCTGTTTACTCATAGCGATGCGAAATTGAAGAGACCTAAGGCTGTGGCTGCTGCTGAACGGGCGCGGGATGTGATGCCGGATCTTCAGGGGGATGTTGTCGAGCTAGAAATTCCCATGCCCGGTCACCCCCACTCCTACAAACAGGAAAACGTAGACCGTCTCAAACAGCTTATTGCCGAACATGATGTGGTATGTATGTTAACGGATAGCAGGGAATCCCGCTGGTTACCCAGTTTGCTCGTTGCGGAAGCCACCATGGATTCAAAAGGAAAGGGCAAGACCGGCCCCCTAGCTGTTACGGTTGCTTTAGGTTTTGACAGCTTTGTGGTGATGACGCATAGTTGTGGGAGTGCGAAACGGGCTTGTTACTTCTGTAACGACGTCTCCGCCCCAACTGACTCCATTAAGGAACGTACACTCGACAAACAGTGCACCGTCGTGAGACCTGGGGTATCGGGGTGGAGCGCAGCTGTTGCTGTGGAGTTGGTGGCCTCGCTTTCTCAGCATCCGGACCGGTGGGAGGCAAAGCCGAAAGCCGGCGAGTCCATACTAGGAGAGGTACCCGACCAAATCCGCGGCTATCTGAGCAATTATCGGCTAGCTCCTATGGAAACGGAGCCTTTTGCGCATTGTGTTTGCTGTTCGCAATCGATCATGGAGACTTATAGAAGGGATGGCAACGATTTTCTTAAGAGGGTGATGGAGAACAACTCGATTTTGGAGGAAGTAAGCGGTCTTAACGGGATGAAACAGAAGGTGGACGATGCCATTGGCGACCTCGAATTGGACGAAGAGGACGAGGACCTCTGCCTTCTGTAGGGTGTTGACGACGCGACCTCGAAGAGGACGAGGACCTCTGCCTTCTGTAGGGTGTTGACGACGCGACCTCGAATTGGACGAAGAGGACGAGGACCTCTGCCTTCTGTAGGGTGTTGACCATGTCCTCGGGAAGATCGTGAGGTGGACGAAGAAGATGAGGACCTGTGCCTGCTATAATTGGATTCGGGGTGGATTTGGGTTCGGGATAAGAGCAACGGAATCGCGCCGGGGAGGCGGGACTGGGCTGGGGATAATATTGACTCGTTTTGGGAGTTCTTACCTGATACTGATACCAGATTTTCTTGTCGCTTATAAACGGTGAAGGCACCGATCTCCGTATTCTCCTACGATCACCCAGGGGCAGGCGGCTGCTGCCGGAGAAATCCCCCCATGCACCGATCCTTCCCTCCAAAATTCCTGTTCTTCTACCCAAATCCAAATCCACCTAGTGACAGTCTCGTGAATTTTCCCCGTAGATGGGGCTCATTCGTGGCGTCGGTGCTTCCCTACAGCACCGCTGACCGTTGCAGCCTCTGATTCTGCGTAAATCGGTCGTTCCTATGTTTCCCTAGGTAGTCCCAGATTCCCTATTCCTCCAGTCTCCCTGTCCATTTACCCCTGTCTCTACTTGCGTACTAGCTGATTCGTTGTTGTCATCTACTTGTCTCTCGTACGACCCTACGGGTCCTGATTTGCTGTTGTCCTCTAGTCCTGATTCGTTGTCCTCTACTTCTTTCTTGCGACTAGTTTGCTGTCTACCCTTTTTTGCGATAAATGAGACCGATGATTGATGGCATTAGACGTGATTCTTTCGAGATTGCTGACATCAGACGTCAGACATCATTCTTTCGACTATTCGAGTATACGATGTGAGTTTTTTGAGACAGATTCTTTGATTCATCATTCCACGAGTACCGCCCGTGGTTACGGTAGTCCCACACACCGACCTGTCTGTTTTTTACGTGGGTTAAGAACTACCTGTTACTGCGACTTTCGACCTCTCTCTTGTGAATTCGTTCGAAGAATAAGGAATGAGACGGTCACTTTGGCGGTCACTTTCCTTTGAAGAACCTTCCCTTTCAGAACCCTCCCTCTGGAGAACCCTCCCTCCCTCTGGAGAACCTTTCTTTGAAAAACAACCCTCTTTGAAAAATCCCTTAAATCCCTTGTGAAAAGTCCCTTACCAAGTCCCTTCCCACCAATTGAAATTCCCCGCAGTTTATTGAGTCCTCGGCTGAAAGGAGAGCTAGTTGGTCTATTTGGATTCGGTGTTATATACTGGAGCCAATTTGGTCTACTACCATCAGAACTTGGTAAACTTAAAGTTATCGCTAAATCACGTACTCTCAACAAAGAAATAGAACATCTAGGACAGACGTCATAGATCTAGGACGTCAACAACGGTCAGATTGACACCACCCTCCTTAGCCTTTAGTTTAGACTGCGTGTTGCCCCCTTTGTGGTCAATCCAGCCTACTATATTATTAGGAGAGAAAATTAGGAGAAAAAAAGAAGTCTAAGAGTCTGAGATTCATCAGATTTATTCGATCGCAAGAGCAATCGCAAAAGCAGTGTGGCTTTCGCGTATGGCCGTAGATAAATCTAGCGAATAAGAGCGCGCCTAGAAATCCGAAAATCGGATTTTCCTGGTAGGTTAGTATAGTATCGCAACAACAATCTAGTCGATCAATCGTCCTCACAGTTCGTCAGTCGTCTACAGTCGGGTAGACGATCGAACTCTCAGTCGTCTACAGTCGGGTAGACGATCGATTGGTCTGTGTGAAGCACTGAGACCTCCGGAAGACGCTAGAGTCACACCGAGATAACTGGAGTTGGAAGAAGATTATTGAGTGATAAATCGGCGTTGGACGGACTCGATCTAGACTAGATCCGAATCGTCGCTGATATTAAACACCATCTCTGAGTCTTCCCATATTATCTATTTCCCGCCCGTAGATCCAAATTTTTAGAAGCATTCCCCGGATTTATCTAGGACGATTCCAACCTCTCGGAAGACCCCCTCACAGGGGCGATTTCACTGTACTTAACAATTCTTTTCTACAATTCAGATTCCCTGAGTAGCCCTTAATCCTACCTTAAGATACTACCCTATACTCCCATACTTTCCCAACACTTCCCCTAAACGTTATACTCCCATAAGTCACATACACCCTGTTAAACTTATTCGTTTACTACCTAAACTTATTCGTTTACTACCGTATTTTACTTGTATAGAACAGACAAAATGGCGGACCCTCAGCCGGTGGAAGCCGGTCTCCGGAATATGCAGATTTCGGAGTCGCAGGACGTCCAGAGCATCGGGGCGCGGGCCCCCCATGCATCGCAGGTGACGCATGCGTCCACATCGGTATCCTCATCGCAGACGCAACGGGCAACTTTCACCTACAATGCAGAGCGGGTACTCGGTAAGTCACCTACAACGCAGAACGAGTGCTCGGTAAGGCAACTTTCACCTACAATGCAGAGCGGGTACTCGGTAAGAGCAACATGAGAACGACGAATTCATTATCCTGGAATCTGATTCAGGAGCGGTATCGACTTTCCCATTCCTCTTTCCAGATTATTCCCTTTTCCAGATTCCCTTTTCCAGATTCTAGGTTTAACCTTCCTCCCCCCCAGGTTCCGGTTCCTTCGGTATCGTGTACCAGGCCCAGGTTGTGGAGACCGGGGAGACTGTGGCTATCAAGAAGGTTTTCCAGGATAAACGGTATAAGAATCGCGAACTCCAGATTATGAAGGAGCTTAAGCACTCCAATATCGTGGAGCTGAAGCACGCTTTTTACACTTCTGGGGATAAACCGGGCGAGACTTATCTTAATGTTGTCATGGAATATTGTTCAGATACGGTGTATCGGGTCATGAAACACTACAACAAGCTCAAACAGCCGATGCCCCTGCTTTACGTCAAGGTAAGAAACACTACAAAAGGTGAAGCAGCCGATGCCCCTGCTCTACGTCAAGGTAAGAAATCGAGGCGAACCCGATGGATGATGAGAGTGACCGGAAACCAATGATTCTTTTCCACCCCTCCCAATTTGAAATTTCCTTCTCATCCTTCCTCCAATTTTTCCCGGGTGTACTCGTACCAGTTGTCCCAATTTCGTTTCCCCAGGTCTACTCGTACCAGTTGTCGAAGGCTTGCAGTTACATCCACGCCGTCGGCATCTGTCACCGAGACATCAAGCCGCAGAACTTGCTGGTAGATGGGAAAACGCACAGCCTGAAGCTCTGCGATTTCGGTTCCGCCAAACGGTTAGTAAGGGGCGAGCCCAACGTCGCCTACATCTGCTCGCGTTACTACCGTGCGCCGGAGCTGATCTTCGGGGCTACCGACTACACGACCGCGATTGACATATGGTCCGCCGCCTGTGTAACCGCGGAAATGATCCTCGGCCAACCCCTCTTCCCCGGAGAGTCTGGAGTCGATCAGTTGGTGGAGATTATTAAGGTAAGAACAGTTTATTCAGAATTCAGGTGGCAGATTCATGTGAGAATTGACTCGTACGACGTACTTGATCATCGATAAACCTTATCTCACCATGTTTCCCTCTCCCCCCAGGTCCTCGGAACTCCTACCCGCGAGCAGTTGATGGCTATGAACCCCAACTACACGGAGTTCAAGTTCCCTAGTATTAAGCCCCATCCCTGGTCCAAGGTCTTCAGGCAGAGAACCAGCCCCGATGCCATCGACTTCGTGTCCCGGTTGTTGCAGTACGACCCCAAGTCGCGGCCCCATGGCTTAGAAAGTCTTCTCCACACCTTCTTTGATGAATTAAGGGAGTCGCCTAACTTGAGGCTTAGTTCGAGTAAGCAGTTGCCGGATCTCTTCAGTTTCTGCAAAGAGGAACTCTCGATTTTGAGCGAAATGCCCCAAGAAGCCGTTGCCAAACTCATGCCCCCCTGGAGCCGCAAGGAAGGGCAGGTGGTGCCGGGGATTACCGCCTAAAGGGTTAGTTTTGTTTAGTTTGAGACTCAGAAAGAGATATAGAAGTCGAGGTGGATGTAGAGGTGGGTTTGAGATTTAAAAGAATCTTTAGGAGTCTTAGGAGGGTGATGGGAATCCAACGGAAATACGGGGGAAAAAGGGTTTAAGGAGGGGGGAAAGACGGGTTGGAGGAGGATGTGGGTCCGGGTCCGGCCGCGGGAACGACGAGATGCGAGGATGAAACTCACCGGTTAGGCGATGGTTATTTTGTGGAAACTTGGCGAAAAACGGTAGAAGAGGAGTTTGGAATTGTTTTAGCGAAGACGAGTCGGCGCCATTCGTGATTGTGAACCACAGTGTTGTGATGACCAGTGAGGATTTGTTGTCGGAAACCGCGGGGGATTCGGAATTTCGGGGGTTTTCATCGGTGAATGAAGGATTTTGCCAAGGGAACAAAACGGGAGGATTAGATTGAGCCGGGGTTGTTCCGTTGAGGGAGGGAAGTCTTCTTCTAATAAGAGGGCTTTTTAGAGGCGCTCTCCCTCACAACATCATATCTATATAGGTGCCAAACCTTAGGGTGCGGCCGGTCTTTTTATAGCTAGATTACGTCAACAATAGAGTACAACTTCTTATATGATGTCATTCAACGAGTTGAGAAACACAGGGGCAAGCAGGAGCCGGGAAGTCTCAAAAGAAGAAGAGGCGACTCGTGACACTTGTGGTGTCCTGAGAGAAGAGCCTCCTGCGCCCGCGGATCGCACTTTTTGATCCGGATCGGTCAACAACATTTAGTCATTAAGTCAACTACTAAACTTACTACTAGTATAGATCATCGAAATTCAAACAGTTATTACAATCACATCAACCAGATGAGGTTCATCCACCGAGATGAATCGGTACGAAACATGAGTACATCACAAGAGTTTTACGATACAAAAGGAGTACAAAAGGAGTTTTGAGATACGAAATTTCCCGGCAGGAGTAACATACGAATCACGGCAGTACGGCAGTAATATAGTACAACTTAGATTCGTCAGTCAACAACAGTCAAAATATCGTCAGAATATCATGGCAATATATATCAACATCAATGGCACTCACAACAATGGCACTCATAAATTTCATGCGACGGTCAGGGCAAAAATACCTATTTTACATGCCTAATAGAAGCCTAAGTTAGACAACGGTAAGTTAGACAACGGTTTAGAGACCAGACAGCGGTGAGCGGTCGGAGCCGAGCGGTGAGCGGTCAGGCCGGGCAAATTCGCTAGGTCAAATTGGCTAATTCGCTAGGTCAAATTGGCTAGGTCAGTCGTTTTAACATCAACAGTCTTATAATCTACACCTTACGGTACCTTTGACGAATCTACCGACGGCCATCAGGGTCAGGCGAGTAATAATGACCAATCGGCTAGTGGGTACTAGAATCAGCGTCAGTCCAGATCATGGCTGACCTTCCTCGGGAGAACGGAAAGGTCCAGTACCCTCAGAGTCAGGCGGGGGCTCACTGTCAAACCTTTGACTAGTAGGACGCGGCCGCATCAGCCCCCGATTCATTACTAGTTGGAGCCCTTCTTACAGTTTGCAGCCTCTAGCAGCGTAGAATGCCGCCTCTGGCAGCGTACAATGCCAAGGATTAGCACGAATCGGCAGAAAAACAGACAACAAACAACACGTCTACTGACAAATACACGTCTAAGTCGGGTTTTGGTCTAGTTTGGTCTATAGAATTTGGTCTAGAGAAGGCTAGAGAATATGGTCTAGAGAAGGTCTAGAGAAAGAGACGGAATCTACTGCTATTCCAGTAGTAGCAGGTGGGCGTGATGATACAAGACCGCTCAGTGACAGGATTAAGCCGACAACCGGAATTAAGCCGACAGCCGACAACCTTCGGGTGTCGCAAACCTTCCGGTTGTCGCAAAAGATGGGGTCGTGAGTATTCAGAAATCGACTGGGGACATTTTGATCAGTTTACTCACCAATCGACTGGGGACATTTTGATCAGTTTCTGCAAGAGAATCGGGTGTACTGCGTACCGGGGATACTACCCGAGTATACCCTCGCGGCGGCACCTTTCGCCCTGTTCGAAGCAACCATTGATGGCTCGTTGCACCGGTTTTTTCAGTCTCTGAGTCTACCTGAGTTGACATCGATACTCGTCGATATAGTCGCCACTGCATCTCATAAGAAGCGGGTCCTCGTCGGTCTAAATTGTCAGTCTAATACCTCGTCCGTCTAGCTCAGAGTCAGCCTCATAAGTCTTGGGAAAACCGGCAGTCTTAGCTCACAATCTACCTTGGAAAATTCTAGATCGCTCGGTCTTAGGCAGTTTTGTTATTAGCTAGGTCTTAGGCAGTTTTGTAGGTGTTTGGCCTGACGAGCGCATGGTATGAAAAAAAGGCATGTAGCTTCGGTCCGCCCTGTCCCCACTCCTCTACTAGGCGATTTTGCCAACTTGAGCCTAGTACTAGGGGGCAGGCCCGGCTGGATCTGTCGGTAGCGTCTCTTGATTCAACGGAACATTTTCTTGGTCTTCTAGAATTCAACTGGCTGCACCGACAGCCTGTGTGGACTGCGGGTGCCCGTTTCCACTGACACTCTCGCAGTTCTGGGGCGCTCGATTAGCAGGCTAGGTCCTCTTAACAGGCTAATCGATCCTCGGACATGAGTCTAGTCTTGGCGGGCAGGTGGAATTTCGGATCCGTATTGCCACCGGTCCACACTCCGAGGTCAGTCTCACTCGGACGCGGATGCCGCCTGAATAGCACCATTACAGTTGTCTGTAGCCTTCGTATTGATAATTTGAGTCATGTAGGTACTAGAAAGGTCATGAAAAGTACGAGAAAGGGTCCTGAAACCCGCCCCCGCACTGGATGCGAGGTGGTATTTAGCTAAGTTCTTGGGGAGAGGTGCGGCCTGGAGAACAGTAGAGATCGCATCAGCGCCATCTACTTTACCCAGGTCGACGCGACTGGGATCAGAATCTGGACGGACGATCTGATTATCGACTTTGTCTCAGCGTGGCACCCAGGACTAGCGGCCACTAACATGGGCACTAACATCATTTACAACATTTTCATTAACATCATGATCATTAACAACTTTTAGGAAAAACGTCATTAACATCATTACCACCGTGATTTCGAGTAGAAAGCGAGATCCACAAGGTCCAGGGGCGAGATTCAGAGGGCCTGTGGCAGCACTAGAAGACGAGAACAGAATATTATTACTTTAGAACATCTTGAAAAAAACTTGAACAACAGTGAAGGTCCAGGAGGGGCTACGAATCGGAATAGAAGGGAGGCTATGAATACAACTTAAGAAAACCATTCGGGGAAGGTTCTGAAGGAGGACTATAGAAAATTTTTCCCGTTCAAGTGGAATTGCTTTCAGTACCTAGAAAGTAGTGCGTGTACCTAGAACGTGCGTACGATGTAAGAAAGACTGAAATCGAGGGAGGGTTAACGGGGAGCTGTGCGTCGGTGCATAGTATTCTTACAGCTCGGGTCTGGTATAATTTCGGAGCGGGAATCAATTTAGAGGCTAACATGAACTGGTTACTGAATTAGACTAGGGCCAGATGATACGATATATATTGTTGATTTGGATAACTAGAGTGGACGAGATTTATCGCTCCTGAGAGCCACTTATTAGTGGTTTTCGGCGGTGGATCCGGGGGAAAATGGCGCTTTTTAGTTTGAAGATGGGACCAGACTCAGATAGGACTAGAATCTAGACTGCCAGCCTAATGGGCTTAGCTTGAACTTTAACTCCACGAGGAGGAAAATTGAAGGCTAGGTGTCTAGGGTGGCAGGAGGAGGGGCTCCTTGGGAGTCATTTTTAGAGGCCCGTACCGCCTGCGAATGTGATCGCGGCCTAGGAAAGCCTAGAAATGTAGTTGCGGTGAGAGGAACCGCCTGCGAATGTGGTCGCCTGTAGAGGAGATAATCATAATGATAGGTAGAGGAGAAAAAAAAGGTAGAGGAGAAAGAACGAAGGAGCCTGAGAAGGGAAGGAAGCCTGAGAAGGGAGACCAGGTTCAAGTGCGGTTTGAGGAGGAGACCGCGGACGAGGTACGAAGGGTTTGCTTTTACCGGTAGCTCGTAATACTTCACATTGATATTCAAGTGGGATGTCATTGAGAACTTAAAGATACGCATATGGACTTGCTCGGAGGGGACAAGGGCAGCGTATCGGACAATGAAAAAACGGAAAAAAACAACTGATCGCCAGGCGGATGGGGGAATCAGATCCCCAGAGGCACGGCAGCGAGCCAGATTCTATCGCCCATAGAGGAACCGCGGAGAACGTGTTCGAATCCTGCCAGATGAATCCAAATCTTGCCTGGAGGAAGTCCTACGTGAATCTGATTTTCGAGAACCTCTACGAGCATAGCCCGTTTCATCATACATCGCAATTCAATCGTATTACGGCGCAACCAGATGCCGCTCCCCCTTCTTCATCGACCTCTTTTTGGCTACTCTATCCTAATTCACTTTAGCTTTTTAGGAAGCTTGTATCGCGCCACTAGAATCTAGCCCGCTAGTGGACCTTAAAGTTACTAGGGAAACCGAAAAGCACGCTAGAAAGTGGTTACGAAAGCGGTTACTACCGAAACCGAAATTTAAGGCCCACTACGAAATTCTCGAAATTTTAACTAATAAACCCGTCATGATGGACTCCATGGAGGCTGAGAGGGAGAGGATGCCGTCTCCCGGGACGAGTAAGGTGCGTGAAACCGTTATGTCAATCGAAGAAACTCTCGAATCCCGCCGCCGGTTCGCTGAGATGGAGGCTCAGGCTGCTGTGAAGAGGGAAGCGGAATGTCAGGCCGCCAGTGCTGCTATTACTAGGAGGAACAGCGGAATTGAAATTCAGAATCCAGGACCTCTGGGTGCGGAGGAATTCGAAGCCGGTCCGGAGCTTGAGAATCCTGAGGTTGAGAAGCCGGAAAAGGAGGATGGTCAGGGGTGTGAGAAGTCTGAGAAGGGAGACGGACAGGACTCTGAAAAGTCTGAGAAGTCCGAAAAGGGTGACGGTCAGGACTCCGATACTACCGAGACCGAGGCTGGAACCGCGGGTTCTCCCGCTTCCGGGGGAATTTCAACCGGGATGGAGCTTCAGTCTGGGTCTCCCTCTTCCTCGACTACGTCGGGTTCACAAAATCAGCCAGAAAGTAGCCCTGCCAGCCCCGATCTCACCGCCGCCCTCCACCAGCGGATGTCCCGTCTCGAACAAGCTAACGCCAGGTTGAGGCATGAGAGAAACGTGTACCACGATCGGAGTGTGGAATTGTCTCAAAAGATGGGAGATATTGAGCGAGAAAGTAATTGGAAGGCCCAGGAATTCGAGAATGAATATAGGTCGGAGCTGTCGAGGATTAAGACCGGAGGAGTGTTGACCATGGTTTTTTTCATTGCCTCGCTCGTGGTGGGAGGAGCGGGGATGTCGATTTGGGGGCGCGGCACCAATGGGAAGGGTGTGGTGCAGGGTAGGAAGAAGGCGGTGCCGGTGACTCGGCAGTCTACTCAAACCGCGGCAACTAACCCCATTCAGAATAATGCCAGCACGGCGGAAAATGCGACCGATTTCGTTGGGCTCCAAAATGCTACCTCAGCGGCGGAATGCGACGAAATGGCGCCGGAACCCAGCGCAGCTGCCCAGGCTGTTTCCCTCCGGGTGAATGCGTCCGATTCTAACAGCTCGCCCGTGGGACAAGTCGTGACTATGGCCCCTAAAACCGATCCTGTGGATGTTTCTTGGGCTACGTGGTCGCACTTCTTCATCCTCGATTTGGGTCGGTTTTACTTCTACTGCGTGGGCTGGGCTCTCGGTCTAACGGGGCCCAGAAACAACCACGGCTACCACTTCTCAGACAGAAGCAATGTCCGCAGGAAGATCCGGACCCTCGCAGTGGAGACCGATGTGTCGATTCTCACGGGGCAGATCTCGAAAATCCGAGAGGGCGGTTTCTCCTTCTGGGACCTCCTAACTGATCAACAGAAAAAGGGGCGGAAAATCCGGGTTCGCCACGGGTACGCCGTTCCGGGTCCGAGCGAGTCCCCTCTCGTCGACTACACCCTCCTACTGTTAGCCGCGTTTCTCGGCACTAAGCTGCTTTCGAAGCTCCCTCGGGCGGTTTATAGGTTGGCTACAAGAAAGGAATCCCGGTCTCGTTCCTCCAGCCGCGGACACACTCTCCGGAGGAAAGCGGACATGCCATTGCTGATTAATGATGGCGCATGAACCGAGAATCAGCCCTTCACGCTCGCACTTCCGGGTGCGATAAATAAACCGGCATATCTCAGACTTTTGTACAGATGTCTCTACCGAGTAAAACTTCGTCCACTCACGACCTCACGAGCACAAGACCGTGAACCGTGATCTTAGATGTTACCCGTTACGATAGTTTTGAGACGGGTGGAAACGGTAGAGGTGGTGTTGACGGTTCGGTCTGTTCGTGCCCGATCGGGTGCTTGGATTTCACCCAGAAGAATCGCTTGTTTTAAGGCTCTCTCATGCCCTATTCTTGTATACTCTCTCACCCCCATCGTTATAAGGAGAAACGCCGCCGGTTGTACCAATTTTATATAGGTAGCGAAAGCTACACCACCATGAAGCATCGAGGCGGGACTGCGGTAAGTAAAAACTTTTTTGAAATTCCTAGTTCGGGCGGTGTCACGATGATGGATGATGACGTGAGTTTGATAAAAATCCTTGTCTCGGTGAGGATCTGTGTTGTGTAGTGAGTTGTGCGGTGACTGAGAACAAAATCGCAAAAAGTTGGTGTCGATTTGTTGACAGACTTGTGTGTGATGAGGTAAAACTGTATTGTAAAACTAGCCTTCTTTTAGTACGGAGAGCTCGAATTTTGAATAATTGCGATGCGCACACGCCCCAGAGTTTTCAACTGAGACTCGTCCAATCGGACACCTCGCAATCTCGCCAAATCAAATCCGTAGCTCCGCCGTGACAACCTTAATTTCCATTTATTATCCGGGTAACTCCGGCGGGATAATGTAATACTTCTAGATTTTCCTTCACCGTTCCTCCCAGAACCGTCGACTCCCCCCGTTGAGCTCAGACTGCTTTTAGTACTTATTAGAATTCTCCCAAGTGGGATAATGGAAGCTGAGGTGGTCTTACGTTCCGTTTCGGAGCGTTATAGCCGGTCACTACGGGCCTGGCTGGGAAGCGCGAATTTTGTAAAACCGAAACGGACGATGCCGAACAGATTCAGTACCCGGAACGGACGATGGTAATCAGATTCAGTACACTGAGGCTCTAAAAGAAACAAACAAACATTACACTGCGCAATGATTGAGGCACTACTTGCTCTTTCATTTTTAGTCACTTTCCCAGAACGAGATGAGCGGCGGTTCCACGGGTCCGATGGAGCAGCTCCGCCGATAAAGGACGGTTACTCAGGTGTTGTTCGACGGCGACGTTCTATTTCTGAATCTAAGAGGGGTACCTAGGAATTTGATCAGAGCTCTGGTGTGGATGAATGCGCCGACTACTCTGAATCAATCACTGCTACGCCTGGCCGTCTAAACACCATCTAACCCTTCAGAAGAGTGTGCCCCACTCGCCCCTAACATACTCCTGATCTCGGCCGTACTACTATAGTATTTGGTCACCGTACCAGATCCCCCCGGAAAATGTTCCACCCTTCCGCTCCCTCTTCCCGAGGAGTTCCTCGGGGAAAACGGAGTTTCCTCTTTACTGCGGCAACAGCTCTGTCTAGTCTGAGCTATATCTCTACGGTTGTGCGGGCAGGAGAAGGGCCTGAGGAGAGTGATGGGACCCCTGCGGGACAGTGCCCCAGTGCGAAGTGGGCGCTAACAGACATCAACAACGCGACCTTCGCGGAGGGGGAAAAATACTCGTGCAAGGCGTTTCAAGTGACCGCGAAATGTGACCCATTTAATGGAAGACCAGAGAAAAGGCTCTCCTGCACGGATACGGTGGATCCAGGGGCGAGTGGGTACTGTATCTGTAAACGAGAATCAGATGGTTCCACTCATAACGTCAGACACGAGAACTGCAACCACGTGAAATTCCGGTGCGAAGATACGTGCAAGCGGTAAGTTCCAGTCGAGAAACAGAATGGAATGACGAATCTGGACTCGGAAATCAGGATTCGGCTGCTGATACATTTAAGTTCCTCCCTTCCCGCCCCTCAGGTTCAACGAGTTCAAGTGCCGTCGTTTCGTCCAAACGAATAATTGTAATGACGTAGCTAAACCACAGGATGCCATCCTCGGGCAGGCTCTCCAATGTGACAAAGATGTCGACGTCAACGCCAAAGGCTACTGCGAGTGCGGCGACGGACGGCGGATCGTGACTGGGCAGTGCCACAACCCGCGGTTTTCGGTTAAGACAACCTGTGTTAGGGTGTGTCAGAGAGGGCCGTCCCCTTACGAGGAGTTAGGAACCCACCGCTGGGCAAGTGATGCCGTCATTAAGAGCAATTTCCGGAAGCTCTCGCTCAAGTATCACCCAGATAAGCGCCCGCAAGACAGCGATAAGTTTAATGGGATAAGAGAGGCGAGTGATTTGTTGTCGGATAAAGCTTTAAGAACCCTTTTTGAGATCGGTTCTTACGACCTAATCCATAAGAAGACTTCAAACAAGTTGGAAGACGGGGAGTCACTGAACGTGGATTTATCAGTGCCGTTGGAAGCTTTATACGGCGGAAAAGTCATGAGCCTCAATATCGCGGCGCAGACTGGAGGAGGGATCACTAAGATATGCGGGGGGTGTCATAAGACTAAGTCGAAGAGCAAGTTTTGTTTGGAGGAATGCAGGGTAGATTGCCCTCCCGACGTAGAAATCGGCTGGATCCAGCAGGGAAATATGCGCTTCCAAACGCAGAATCAGGTGCCGTCCAAGCTGAGGTGCCGGAAAGACTCGAGCCCGTTTGAGGTGGAGATTGAGAAGGGGATGCGGAATGGGGATGTGGTAAGTAGAGTGGAGTTGGTGAATCCGATTCTGAATCTGAAGTTTACAACGTGACCCTATCCGCCCTAATTTCCATCTCAGATCCGCCACCAAGCCGCCGCCCACCAAAAAAACAATCAAGTTCCTGGAGATGTGGTGTTTAAGATCACTCAGGCTCCCCACCCCTACCTCACCCGTAAGGGGAATCACCTTCATACCAAGCAGAAGATCAGTTTGAAGGAGAGTATTTTGGGGTTTAAGAGGAGTATTCGGCACCTTGATGGTAGGAGGATCGAGATCGAAACGGGGTCGGGGGAGCTGACCCAACACGGGGCGCGGTTTGCCGTCGAAGGAGAGGGAATGCTGGATAGGAAGACAGGGCAATATGGGGATTTGATTGTGACAATCGAGGTGGTGTGGCCGAAGACAAAGGTGCAAGGCGAAGCGAGAAATTTGATTGAACAAGGATTCAACAAGATGGGAGGAAGGACGGAGTTATAAGGGGGAGGAGGTTAGGGGTTCAGGACAGGAAATCTCCGGGTTGCGGAGGTGTATAGAGAGGGAAAAATCGAGGAAGATTCTACATGTACACACAACTGTACTACCGTTTCTAAATGTTTCACCAGTCTGTACCGAGTACAGGCATCTTTTAGACCATAGTTATGCTGCTGTCGCGTCCGGATTCTGCGGGCATCCTCGGGCAGAATACCGACCTTTTCAGCCATAAACCAACCGTCATGTCGAATGCAACCCGTGTCTGCTAGTTTGGAATTGAAAAGAACTCGAAACATCATATCCACCGCGCGGCCGCCTGGTCGTTCCTCTGTTCTGGTTCCCTATCCCTCCCTACCCTGTTTTCCTAACGCTTCTCTTCCCGGAAACGGGACTCTTATCTTATGAATCTCCGATGTCACGATTCCGCTTCCCTCATTCTCTCCTCTCTTGGTTTCCCCGATCCACCCTCACCCCCTTCGCGACTCCTACAACCTTCCTCGACGGGTATCCGTCACCCCCGGGAATTCCAGATCCCCCTCCAATTTATCCCCCGTTCATCACCTACCTTGTCAATCCTCCCCGTTCATTACCTACCTTGTCAATCCTCCCCGTTCATTTTCCCCGCCTTTCTCAGCTCCGATATCGGTCGATATTACTATCTCTTCCACCAAGTTCCACCCTGTGTAGCTTTGTGTAGCCCACGTGTGTAGACCACGTCTTTCGTCGTTGTTGATAGACTACAAACTTTGTTAACTCCGCTCATACTTCTTCTTCAATGTTACTTCCTTCACACTAAAAAGAACTTCCTTCACACTATTATCGCGATAGAGGTATTTTAGTTTTTGATCGTAGTGGTATTAAAAGTTTTGATCAGTGCTGCCAGTGGTTACCACCACCGAGTCTCAGTAACGTTCCTGTGTGCAAGTATTAGACCATTTCTCGTTGTACCCTGTACTTCGTTGATACGCACATCGTTTTTTATTGGAGACTCAGAGCGGCGCTAAGTTAAAGACAGCTGTGACGGCCTTACTGTACTAGGAGACAGAAATTGTGAAGAAAAGCAACGTCATTCGGAGGGACTTCCGAATCCGAGGGAGTGGGGAGCTCAGAGCCCAGAAAAGGGTTCTCGCACTATCCACTTCGGAACCTCGAAGTCGCCTACTGTCGAAACTCAAAAAACCGGTACCAACGCGAATTTTACTTTTGACACCATTGTTTATCCTGGACCTTTTAATCGCACTATAAGCCTATCATCGGTATTATCTGAATTTTTTACTTCCCTACGACCACTATGACCTTCTGCGTGCGACGAACCGGTGCGGAGAAGAGGAGGCAGGCCGCTGCGCGCATTATCCGGAAAAGAAGTGAGGAGAAAAACATCCGGGAAGTGGAGGCAGCAATCCGGGAGTGGGAAGCAGCACCTGAGGTGGAGGGGACCGGGTCGGGATTTCTTAAGGGGATTTGGGAGCCTTCGGAGGCAAGATCGGGGGTTGCTAGAATGTTGAGGGAAGGTTTGTGTAGAGACGGATGGGAAGGGATAGAGCGGTTGAAGTCAGAATCTGAGAATTGGAGGGAATCAAGTGGCCCTCGGGAGGGAACGATGCGAGACGTCCGGGGGGATTATCTACGGCTGGGGTCGACGTTCAAGTTGAACGCCCACGGCTTAGAAGCGTGCGTGAAGTCGGGAAGGGAATTGATGGAACTTAAGGAGAGGAGGCGGGAAGGGGAACGGGATTTCCCCGGGGAAACACGGGACTTCGCCTTAGAATCCCTTGAAAACAACTCTGGGAGCTGTTCGGGAAGGGCGGTTGAATTCGGAATTCCGTACCGGTTAGTCCCGGGTCCACGAGTAGCGGAAGGCAAGGGGAAACGGAACTCGTCTGCCGTTGCTGCTCTGACTTCTCAGGTGGTGATGCTGACGTCTCCAAGTCTCGGGCGAAGGGGGTCGGTATTAGCGGACGAACCGTTCCATATTCTCGGGTTAGAGGGAGAAGTGAGTCAATTTGTGGAAGATCAACTCCAACTCAGTCTTCAACACGGTTTTCACCGACAGCCGTCGCGTGTAGTGGCGTTTGATATCAAAGAGTCAGCAATGGCAGCGACCCTCCTCACTGATAGTCAGCCTCCGCCTCAGTTCGACTCCCTCGTTTCAGCGAAATCCAACGGGAGTGCGCCTGATGCTACCGCGAGTGTTACCGGCTCCGGGACAACAGGGTTGGAATCCACCGAGACGAAGAAGTCGTGTGCTACTACAGGGACTACTGTAACCGGGGGTACCTCGAGTGAGGTCGCGCGGATAGTCCCCGACGGCGACGACTCGACAGTGGCATCCGAACACGCAAGCCCTGATGAATCTGAGAATGTCCCAGCTTTGCCCTTCGTCCATCATCTTTTTCGGGGGTGGACCACCAGCGGGCGGGCTAATTTGCTGCCACCCCGGCTGGGCGGTGATTCCAAGAAATTCCGGATCGGGTTAATCGGGTATGAGAAGGGTTCGAGAGTGCAGAATCCAGTGGATTCTCGGCCGGTGAAGACGGTGTTTCATGCAGTTATCACGACGCCTCTGAGTTCGACGACGCGAGAGCAGAAGACCAAGGGTGAGGTGGAAACTCGGGGGGAACAGCCTTCATTCGATTTCTCCATCCTCACCCATAATGTTCAGTTGATGCCGGAACAACTGCTTAAGACAACCCAACTAAAACTCCTGTTAGAGGCAACCGCCCCAGCAGCGGAAGAACGCGCGAAACACATTGTCTCTTCGCTTTGTGAGGCGGAGTGGAGACGGTTAGCACCAGGGGAAGAATCAAGCTGGTCCCAACCCCACCACGACGTCATCGTTTTCACCGAAAGTTGGTGTGACGTCACCCACGCCCGGTATCTCCGTCCCGCCTTGAGAGAGCACGGATTTCTGTATGAGACTGTTCCGAGTGAGTGCAAGGGTCCTAATAGACGGAGGCTAAAGCTGACTAATTCGGGAGTTAGGATAGTAAGTCGCCACGAAATACTGGAATCAAGGTTGATATCTTATGAGTGCCCGTTAGGAAAAGGGTTCTTAGATGAGAGAATCGCCGGGAAAGGCGCGACTTATGCGAAACTCAAGATAGCCGCCGCGGGAGAAGAGGGAAAACACGCTTATGTGCACCTTTTTGCGACCCATCTTCACGCTGAACAGGGGTGCTGTTTGGTGGCGACAAATGCGGATACCAGCCTGGTTGAGGAAAGTGTTAGTGAGGACGAATCGACCGGCACTACCCCAGGAGAGCCCCTCAAAACCCGGACACCTCCGCAGGAAGATTCATCGGCGAAGCCTGCCAAGGAATCCAGTTGGTCGTCCTACCTTTGTCGGCCCTTCACACGGTGTTTCGGGCGTACTAGGGGCTCTTCTTCAAGCCCATCAACACGGTCGAAGAAATCCTGCTGGGCGCGGTCCTGTCTGTTTCCTTCCTCCCGGGAGCGACGACTTGCTCAAGTACAAACTCTCTCACGATTCATTAAAGAGCAGGGTATACCGTTGGAGGAACCGGTGTTTTTAGTGGGAGATTTTAACACGGATATGAGGGGCAAAAACGGTGAATACCAAGAAATCCTCCGAGCACTAGGGCCGAGAGGAGCCGTGAACTACCATCCAGAGTGTCCGGTTGGTAACAGATCGGGTCAGAGTCCCCAGAGTCAGAACAACACCGTGAGCAGCGGGAACAGCAACTTGAACTTCAACACCGTCGGTAGGGGGATGTATAGTGAGAAGGTCCTGAGGGAAGAGGCTGCTCTGGGGAGGGCCATCGGTACTTACGACAGCTGTAACGACTGGATCGACGATGAATCTGGTTACTCGGAGTTCTTGGATCACGTGTTTCTGTTGAGAGGGTGGAGGCAGCCAAGGGGAGCCGAAATCGGCCTCCACCTCGTTCGCGCCCAAGAAAAGCTGGAATGGAAGGACAAACGGGCGTGGAAAAGGTGCGGGCGCCCCATGGAGTTCAGGGACCTTTCGGACCACTATCCGGTTTGGGCGAGGATGAAATTCTAGCCAAGTGTGGCCACGTTCTGAACAGGGATTTATCAACAGAAATCACGAGCTCTCAACGCTCTCCTACCGTAACTACCGTAACGAATAAGAACTTAACATTTCCGTCTCCCTGGGCACAACACCCTGGTGAGGCGCAGCTTGAATCCATTTTGAGTCCCGTATCGCTTTCCGGCCACCAAGGCCGCTCTAGAAAATCGATCCAGAATACTAATTTTGCGGGCACTGCCGACATCACTCGTCACGTCGCTGTTGTAGTTGGCTGGTAGCTACCACGAGCGTACCACCGCTTGTTCTGACCATCTCTTCTACAAATCGAGAAATCCAACACTGTTCCGTCCGAAAATGTAAATCCGAATCCTGAATCCCCGTGAGAGAGTTTCTTCAATGCAAATCGAGAAATATGGTTCATCGTCGTGAGAGAGAGAGAGAGTCGTCCTAGAATGATAAATCCCGAAGAGATCAGAATCTGGTTCTTTCCACCGAGAGAAGGGTTTTTTCTTGGTCCCACCACCTTCGTCTGAGCGCAAGAATCCATATAAATCTGATAATGCGAAATGATAAGAATTCCGGTATCCGATTCCATAACCGTAAGGTACTGTACCGCTTAACCGAGACTAATCGACTTTAAACCGACCGCGTGACGAGCTTTTACCGTTATTAGTGTTTAATCTCTTTGATCTCGCCCCTTTTCTCATCCCATCTCACTCTTTTGCCAGGTGTAACAAGGAGGTTACCCCGAACCCTTTCTTGCGTCACAACCCTTCGACAGGCCTCTCTCCTTCGCGGGAGTCGTCTATCCTACGTGACGTCTAGTAACAGAGCTCTCCAGTTTTTTCTGGGCGCCTTTATGAAATAGTCTCTTAGAAGACTTCGAATTTAAATTAGTGAAACGCGCGAACCATATTGGACGCGTGATAGAACCTTAATTCGGGCTTAGACCCTCACAGTAACTAGACATAACCACCACTACAATTCGAGATCACAACTAGCAACAACCCACCCACCAACCGTAACATAGCAACTACCACCATCCGTTACCTTAGTAATTCAACCCTTGAAACAGAGCTTTTTTCATAACTTTTTAACGGCACTATTACAATTGAAATTCATCTGATATTCATCGCACCACCAGTACTACTTTCGCTTCACCAGCACTAATAGCAATCCATCTTTCCACCTAATTTTCCTTTCCGTTCATCATTTCACCATTCTAGCAGGTTTTTTCTCGTGAAGAAGAAACGACGTTTAAACAGTCAGAAGAGTTTTCGTTAAACAGTAAACAGTGTCAAGTCTGCAACGCAGGCAAATTTTAGTCGATTTCTAGGTCTTTTCTGTAGGCTTAACCGGCTAATTCCCCACACAATGTGCCTCGACGAAACCGAGAAGAAGGATAATGGGGGGGCCGCTCTCGCCTCCCCTCTCTCCTCGACCGGCTCCACGGTTGATACCCTGAGCTTTCCGATTAAAGGGACGGAAACCCCCTCTCTCAACGCCCATAACAGGGAGTTATGGCGCGAGAAGCAGCCGGAGGAGTTCAGTTGGAGTGAGGAGGCGGAGCCTCACGTTATTAGGAGGGGCCAAATCCTCGAAAAACATCCGAAAATCATGGATTTGTATGTCACGGACCCGTTCTGGAGCCCGGTTTTCTGCGTCGGAACCTGCATCGTCCAAATCATCATGGCCACTCTGGTGTCCAAACTGGATTTGAACTGGTGGTTGGTGATTGGGCTGGCCTGGACTATTGGGGGGACGATGAACCATAGTTTGGTGCTGGCGATGCACGAGTTAAGTCATGATTTGTGGTTTAACAAAATCAAAATCGGGGGGGAGGAGAACAAGGGAAAGGGGTTCCACCACGACCTCGCCAACACCGTCTTCAAAACCTTCGGGGGAGCGAGAACCGCGACCAAGGGGTACACGATTAACCCCAATCCCTGGTTCGCCTTTCTGATTAACTGTCCTACGTGTGTTGCTAGTGCTTCCACGTTTAAGAGGTACCACCTGGAACACCACTCTTTTCAGGGAAGTGATAAATGGGACGCAGATATCCCTACTGCTCTGGAAGGTCTCCTCTTCAAGAACTGGGTGGGAAAGCTCTTCTTCGTGGCTGCTCAACCGCTCTTCTACGGGTTCAGACCCATTATGGTGAAACCGAAACAAATCACTTTAATGGAAATCATGAATTGGGTCGTGGTTGGGACTTTCGATTTCCTCGTCGTCCACTACCTCGGGGCTAAGGGAATTGCGTACCTGTTTGCTGGGTCTATCCTCGGTTTAGGGCTCCACCCCATTGCGGGTCATTTCGTAGCGGAACATTTCGAATTCATCAAGGGACAGGAGACGTACTCTTACTACGGTCCTTTGAACGCCCTAACCTACAACGTAGGTTTCC
>JACKZZ010019518.1_pt1 | contig 26020 bp, 19 predicted proteins | sample 8027871 | NCBI WGS metagenome assembly JACKZZ01 (sample SAMN15724774, study PRJNA655200) | protist metagenome | isolation source: fluorescence activated cell sorting (FACS) single amplified genomes of... | place: USA: West Boothbay Harbor, Gulf of Maine | collected 2000-07-19 | reverse complement strand
ATTATTATTAATAATTGTATATGTTGTGTATTACTCGTATGTAAATATAAAAAGAACCAAAAAAAACTAAGAAAATTGTGAGAAATAAGAGAGTGCACATTCTAAAAGAATAATAAAATTTAAAAAATTAAAATATAATATAATATATTTATATAATATAAATTGATTAAATATACGCGTATATCCGCTCTATAAATATTATAATTCGCTCTCTCGTATGGGTCATAATATTATTTAAATAAAACACAAAATCTTGTGTACATACGAAATCAAATCACCCACACCCACATTACACTCTATAGACATGTGAAAAATGTGTGCGGCGTGTGTGATTTTTTAATTTCCCCTCTCCATTTTCAAACTTCTAATAATTTCGTTCCTTTCAATTTTGTAATAACAGGTTTAAATATTTCATCCATCTTTTTCATCCATATCTTACGTTTACTCACTGAATGAATTTCTTTTTTCAATTTTTTAATTTCTTTCTTTTTAAATACCCGAAACCATTTTCTCATAACATCCATTGCATCTACTAATTCTACTAAATCTTTCGTTTCCCATGCATCCGTTTCACCTTTGACCGTTTGTAATAATGCTGGATCTCGGCGATAAATTTCTGCATCCCATGGTCCAGTAGGTGCATGGTAACCACTACGCTTTGTTTCATCTACGACTATTCCTTTATCACCACCTTTTGGTTTCACTTCACATCCACCGCAATCTTTTAAATACATCAAATCAATTTTAAATGGATTGCAATCAATTTGTGGTTTACCAATATCTGCATTTACCATATTATGTAATTCACAAATCCATGTGGATAATGCTCGACGATTTTCCACACGTGGTGGACCTAATGATGGTTCGCGTAGCTGTTGTTGCAAATGTTTCCGACATAATTTACAGGGATACAATTGCCCAAATGCAGCAATTAAATTAGTCATTGCTTGCCTATCTTCAGGCGATGGATGTTCTGGATATTTTGCTGCAAAACTATGTAACACAAACCATGCACGCCGGCCTATAAATTCACGCCATGAACCACCTTTTGAACCATATTCTTCAAAAAACTTTTTCTCCCGTTTCTTCGTTTCAATCTTTCCATTTTCACCAATATTAATTTCCTTAATAGTATCTCGATCGAATAAATCAAAATCATTTCCATGTGCTTGTACAAACCGTTTTGTCAAATCTTCTCCATGCTTTACATGTATTGGACCACCGGGATGGATAGGGATGAATTCTGTTAAATCATAGGTACGATCTTTGACTATAGCATGAATACGCTTTTCTGATGATACGCCAGTGTTGATATCATTTTTTTGTTCCTTAACATGGTTAATATTTGCCGTCGTTGATAGTAATTGCAAATCATCATCAATGGAAAGAATTCGATTATTATTGTTGCTTTTCACCGTTTCCTCTTCCCCGATAAAATGTTCATTTGCATTAGTAATAATTGAATTTGCAGCTGCTAAACCAAAGACAACACAATCTAATAAAGAACTACCACCTAAACGATTTTCACCATGTACACCACCCATGATCTCACCTGCTGCATATAAATTATTGATTGTTTCGTTCTTTTTATTTAATACCGCACCATTTGGATTTACCATTAATCCACCCATCGTATAATGTAAAACTGGTTCAACGATACCGACATAATATGTACCTTTTAATGGTAATTTCGTTGAAACTTTACGATCAATATTCGAAAGGTTGTTCGTCGTGTCTTGAAATGTTTTCTTTAAATTGCTTAAAATCATCTCATCTTTTCCATCTTCATTCAATCGTTTTTTCACATACTTTGCTACTCCTTCATATCCTTCAACCGGATTTAATAATCCTTTCCCAGAATAAATCTGAATATGGGCATCAATTATTGGCGCTGCATGTGGTGGCACTGCAATAACAAATTTTTCTTGTTTCAATGAATTCATAACATTCACTACTTCTTTCCGTGTTTTTAATTCGTCAATGAAACGTTTGCCATGTTTTTCAATTAATACAGCACCAGCTCCTCTCACAATATCTGCACATAATATTAATGATCGATCGGATCCTTCATCCATAAAACCTTTTGGTACATCACTAAATCCAGTCGGATGCACTTGTACCATATCTAAATCAATCGTCTCAGCACCAATTGCACGGCCTAATTTGATACCATCACCAGTAGCAAATTTACCATTAGTTGATCCAAGTGTCTGTAATTGTGGCGCAACTTCATTTAATAATGAATGTTCACCTTTATCATTTGCATAACCACCAGTTGCTAAAATGACAGATGATACTTTAATTCCATATTCTTCATTGTTACTACTACTTAATTTTGGTTGCGTTTGCTCTCGTTTCAACGTTAATGCCCATCCCAAGTTGTTATTATTTTCATTTTTATCATCATCATCATTATTTATACATTTTTTATCATCATTTTCATCACAAACATTGGAGGCAATTGTGTTGTTGTTATTGTTATCATAGCTACTTGCAAAAATTTCTTCCATGCCTATTAAACGATACCCTTTTAATACAGTTAGCAATGGATCATCACCTTTTGAATATTTCATAACATTGCGTTCTAAACCAGAAATAAATGCAGCACCAGCCAAACGACCACGTGGACGATGTGTCCTTGCTTGACTGTGACCTCCTAACTGCCCAACATCAGGCAATTCAACATTCGATCTAGATGCAATCCATTCCACTGCTGTTTTTGAATCATCTGCCATTCTACGGACAAGTTTACCAGTAAAGCTATTATCCGCACGTTTGGAACTATCCATGGTATCTTTATATAATATATCCGGCTTATCATCAATACCTAAACTTTTTTGCTTCTCTGTCGTACAACCATTTATTCCAGAAGAGGCTTTTGCAGAATTACCACCCATAAAAGGTTGCTTCTCAATTAATAATACACGTTTACCTTTTTCTAATAATCGCAATGAAGCAGTTAAACCAGATAAACCGCCACCGATAACAGCTACAACATTTACAATTGGTTTATCTTTTAGCATATTTAAACTTTTTCCTTCACCAACAATTGTTTCTGCTGTTGTCGTTGTGCTTATTTCATTTAATGCTTGTTCCAACATGATTTTTAGTTTATTTACATCTTTCGTCGATGCTATATTTTTTACAAGATCAAGTTGAAATTTAGCAAACTTTTCGTTTCGATCGTTAGATTCTTGCAATGATAATGACGTATTATCACCATCGCAATATACAAAAGACGTGGTTATAAAACCTAATAATATTGTTAATATTAAAAAGTAATATGTGTTATTATTATTATTCTTTCTTTCTTTTATTGACATGATTATTTATATATTTACTTTTTTTTATTAAAAATTAATCTGTATATATATAAATAAATATCTCAATCCAAATTATATATAAATAAATATCTCAATCCAAATATGGATAACTTTCTAAAATGGAAATAATCAATAATGTTTAAGACTCAATTATTGTTGGGGAATATAATGATAGAAATGTTGATGGAACAGACATATATATATATATATATGATCATTGATATTACATATGATGTGATTTCCCACACACACATATGAGTATATATATATAAATATTACTAAAATACATATTATTATTATATATCACCACTATAAAATATTATAGCACCACTGCTGCACTGCTAAAAAAAGATGGCACGATGCACACGTGTCATTTCATTCTTTTTTGCATACTAATATAAGTATCCTTGTCAATAAGAGGGAAATAAGTGCCTCGAAAAAGTGGGGCAGTGGTTGTGATAGGAGTAGGGTTAATTTAAGTACTAATTTAGTATGCTAATATATGCATATTTGATAGAGAGTTACTGGTATTGCAAAAAATCCAAAAATAGCCAATGTTTGTCCATTTTTATCTGCTTTTGTAATGATGAATTTTTTTGTTTAGCCAATGCGACAATGGCATTTGACCCATTTTCACCACTTGTTCATGACTTAATAATGCGAGCGCATTATATGAGCGAAGAATGGGAAGAATATGATGAAACAAGACATTTAGCACATTTGATGTGGAATGTGTACAATCATAGTGACATATTTCTTAGACACCCCATGTTACCTCAAAAATTTCACGAAATGTGGCATGGAGGGAAAGCTTCAAAAGATTTACTTTTAAAATTACGATTTTGCGTTGAAAAAGATAGTATTATTTATGATACTAATCCATCATCAGTATCAATAGATAATAATAATAATAAACTTCAATACCATGGTATCATTCATGATACAAAAATAAAAAGTATGTTACATCGTCATTTAAACTCCTCACCACCACCTTTATATGATCCAGTGTGAGGGAGAATGTATTTTCATAAAAATTATAATTATATGTAAATCTAAGCTGGGAAGACGACTATAATTAAACCGTCATTTAAACAGCCGACTGAGGATGATGTGCCACAGATAATAAATCTAATTTTTAATATATATATATATTATTCTAGAATTATAATATTTGCAAAAAGTATATATATGTAAGGGATTTGTGTGATTTCTTGCATAGGCATACCGCATACCGCAAACCATTATGAGCCAACCTTGGTGTTGATGGTGGTAGCTGAGCTATTTATTGCCATACTATAGGACAGGTAAATGGCAAGCCAGCAAGCCTGGCACAAGCCCAGCTCAGCAAGCCTGGCAAGGCTCGGCTGGGCATGGCATTCCAGCATTTCACAGCATTCTGGCAGTCCAGCACTATACGAATAGCATAGCTCTAGCGGGGTTTCCTGAGTACGTTAACATATGATGCACCTACTAATAAGGAATATCAGTTGGGCACACAATAATAAAATAGACTCGCAATCCAATAATCATTAAGAGAAAAAGAGAGACACAGAAAGACAAACACATTGAAATCATTCTACTCGTTCTAGCTTCTGATAATAACAACAACTATAAATAATAATATTTAAATATATATATATATATATATATCATATATAAATACATACCAATATGGCTTTTGAAGATACTGGTCGTGGTACCACTGGACGTAATTTTCTAGTAAGTTTATTATAAAATAACGTTTCATCAATAATAATAATAATAATTATATATATCTATACTCCCTTCAATAATAATATGGACACACTCTCTCTCACTCACACACACACGTATACAGTCTCACTAACGCACACACAACTATATATACATATGAACTACACAAAGCACGAAGGAAAAATGAAAGATTTTTATAAAATTGGAAAAACACTTGGTGAAGGTTCCTTTGCCGTTGTAAGAGATGTTACATGTTTAAAAGATGATAGTAAATGGGCAGCAAAATGTATTGATAAGAAAAATTTATCAAAAAGTGATAAAGACTCGTTACAAATCGAAGTTGAAATTATGGGCAAGTTAGATCATCCATGTATAGTACATTTAAGAGAAGTATTTGATTCAGATCGTACGTTTTATATGATATTGGAAAATTGTACTGGTGGAGAAATGTTTGATCGTATTGTAGAGAAAGAACATTATACAGAACATGAAGCAAGGGTAGCATTTTTTCAAATCTGTAAAGCGTTGGAATATTGTCATCAACAAGGTATTGTTCATAGGGATTTAAAACCTGAAAATTTATTGTATTCAGATACAACTGAAGATGCACAATTGAAAGTTGCTGATTTTGGCTTAGCACGTTTATTTACAAATGAACAAGCGATTGAATTAATGACTACGATGTGTGGCACACCAGGATATGTTGCACCAGAAATATTAAAAAGTGAATGTTATGGTAGTACAGTTGATGTTTGGTCTGCAGCTGTTATTTTATACATTTTATTATGTGGTTATCCACCTTTTTATGATGATAACAATGCTGCATTATTTCGTTCAATAAAAGCGGGTGCATATGATTTCCCAAGCGATGAATGGGATCATGTTAGTGATGAAGCAAAAGATTTAATTGATAAGATGTTAGTTGTCAATCCAAGCGAACGTATGGACATATCTGATATTATGAAACATCCATGGATGACAAAAGAAAATTTAGAAGATAAAGTATTACCTAAAACATTAGCACAATTGAAAAAATTTAATGCAAGACGTAAATTTAAAGCTGGTGTTATGGTTGCACGTGTAGCAAAAAATTTACAAATGTTAAAAAGGTAGAGAGAAAAAAGAGAGACTACAGAGATAAAAAACATAATATATGAGAGAGAATGGGAAGATTTTTTTATATTAGAAAAAAAGTACGAAGCGTACACACTACATCATGTGAGATAATATTTTAATAATATATATGTGCGTGTAATATTACATATTTTGTTTTACACACACATGTTTTTGCGGACACCAACACCACACATATCATCTGATTTTAATTAATTTATTTTTTTGTCGAACCACCATTATTATTATTATCTTCATCATCGTTATCATAATTTTTCTTCTTCTTTTTGTTCTTCTTTCCTTTTTTATTTCCATATTTTTTACGCCTAGCTGCATTTACCAATAAATTATGAAAATGTTTATATTCAACACTAGACAATAACGTTTTTAAAAAATCTGTATGTTCCGTTGTTTCAATAATACTTAACTGCGTACCATTCAACATTTTACCAGCTTCTTCCACAAATTCTTCATAACTAGAACCTTCTTCAATAATAAAATCTTCCAACATTTCTTCGTATTCTTCCATGAATCGATTATGTATTTCTGTACATTGAAGCGGACATTCCATTTTATCGGCAGTTTGCAATTCTAAATCATCAAATAAATAACAATGTTGATCAGCAAAATTCGTGAACCATTTTGGATGTTCTTGGTGCCACCATTCAGCTGCTTTAATAAATACGGACCATTCTTCCCCACCACCCGGTAAATTTTGCAACCAAAACATAGGATCCGATTCATCTATTTCTTCCCCCTCCTCGTATCCTTCCTCATCATTGTATTTCGACGACATGCTGTTATAATTATGTCACTTTTTACTTTGAAATGTAAATACATATATATATATATATTATGTTTTCATTATTACTTTCCTCTCTTTTTACATAGTATTTATATTATTATTATGTATATTTTTTTTATTTTTATTAGTTTGAAAAAGGCACCAAAAAAAGCACTACAAAAAAAAAAACGTTTCGTGTTGGTGGCACTCCAGCAGCACTGTAGCACTGTATATGTACTTTACCGATTTACCTGGTATTGTGGTATTATGAAGTGCGAGGTGCGAGGCACACATAGTAGACTAACAAGTATAAATGATTGGTCCGCGACAGCTTTTTTTTGAGTCATTTCATTTTAATTTCACTCGCCTTTATATCTTCTTCACAACAAGCGAAAGTAAAGGAAAGACTCTGCGCTTGCCAGAGTTAGAGTAAAGCGAAAGTATTAATACTACTAATATTACCTGGTATAATACATTTTAATTTAATACTATTATTACTACTGTAATAATACTTCTACATATGCAACATATGTATTAATATGTGCTATAACGAATATAATATTTCTCTCTCTCTCTCTATATATATAGTATATATATATATATATATATATATAAATGTCCAAGTATACCTACCTACCTATCTATCTATGAGTAAAACAAGAAATTACTAGATAATTACAATAATAAAAAAAGAAATAATAACCCATGACATCGTCTAATAATATAGATTTAATTAGTTGGTCTGACGAACAAGAAGACTCTTTAAGAGCATTGTTTGATACGTTTGATATAAATGGTAACGGTATGTTAGACTTACTAGAACTGAAGGAAATGTTAACATTGGTACAACAAACAACGGAGGCGGAAGAAAATAATGAAGTATTTGGCGAAGGAGAGAAAGTATTGTTAAATGCTGCAATAGAAACAATGACGACTTTTAGTATTACTACAGGTGTAACCTTTTCAGAATTTATACATTTTTATAATTGTTTGCAAGAACTAGGTTTGGAGTTAGACAAAATAAGAAATAAAGAAGATGAGACAGCAACTGATGATATTATTGATGATATTACGGAACTTGCAGTCGATAATGCAACAGCAATGAATGATAATAATGATAGCGACAACAACAATAATCTCCCAACAGGTGCTCGTTTTCAACGAACGGCATCTGAAAGAAAAAGATGGCAAGCTATGGTACAAAATCGACGAAATATATTGCATAAACAAATTTTAAAAAGAGAAACGACGCATAAAGATTTAGTTGTTATTTCAAATAATTCTAATAATTATAAAACAAGCGCTAAAAAAGATGAAATTGATTATATAACAATAACGGATGGTGCTGATGCATTAAGACATACACATAATGCACATTATAAAATAGATTTAAATGATGAAATTGTAGCAGCATTGAAAGAACATTTTGATGATATACAAGAGGAAGGAATTATATCATTAGAACGTTCCAATTTTGCAAAATTATTAGTAGATAATAGAGATTTAACAGCAATTTTTGCATTTTATAAATTTGCATATAATGATATTGCACTTAATAAATATTTAGAATTTAAATTTGCTGCAATAGAAAAGCAAAAAAAGTTAAATAAAAAAAGAGAAAATAGACATGAATATTTATTAGCACGTGCAGCTTCTTATGAACGATTTTTAAACGAACGAAAGACTATTTTGGAAGAAACAAGGAAAAATAAGAAAAAATTAAAGAAAATAGTTGTTGATGACGAAGATGAAAAAAAAGAAGTAATTAAAAAAACACAACCAAAAAACAAACCAAGATGGACTTTGTTATATGAAAAAGGTTTAAAGAAAATACAAGCATTAAGAGCATTTGAAACAAAAAAGTAAAATATATATATGTTGAACAACAACAACAACTTTTTTTTTTTTTTCGATCCAACCTTTCCAGGTACTTATATAGATATAGGTATAATATTTGTACTTGATATTATACTTATTATGGTAAAAGACGATTATTATTATAAAAGATGGAGAAAGAGGGAGCGATTGAGAGACGTAGACTGCATTGTATATTGTGTTTTTATATAATTCGTATATATATTTATATTTGAGGACGTTCGTCGTATCGTAATTTTCATATGTCATATTATTTTTGAGATATTTTTTGTTTACATCATAATTTTTACTCCACGTAATACATTTTCATTGCATATTGTATGTGCAACACCAGCAGTATTATTTGGTTCTAAATAATCTGCATGCAATCGACATAAAAATTTTGCTGCGACCGCCCAACAATATTCATACGGTACTTGTTTACCTGCCTTTCTTTTTGAATATATCTTCTCATCATAACATACCATATAAATTGCTAGTGCTAAACTTTTATTAAAATCACCTGGTAAAATAATTCCATTCGGATGCAAAAATTCTCTGATTTTTTTTGTATGTTTTGAACGTAATTCAAATTCCAATCCATTTCGTTTCCGTTGATCCTCATTGTTGTCATTAATAATTATGGCCAAGTCTTTATTATATTCCTTTAACAACTTTTTTGCTTCTACTTCATACTTTGTCCACTGGAACATTTCAGCTAATTTGACTAAATTCTTATTCTTAATTAATGGAGGGGAGTGTTTTTCTAAGCTATCAATATCTCTTTGTATACGATTTTTAATTTCATCAATTAATGTTATTGCTTTTCGTCGAGAAGGATTTTTTTTATTCTTTGTTACCCATGGTTCTAGCTCTTTATTTTGCAAACCGTATTTTTCCATATCAACATAATATGCACACAATTTTGCAAGCTTCAAACTTCGTTCATGGTTTGTCCCATATTCAACGCATGATTCTTTCCAGAGATTGGATACTTCACCTAATTTACTACACTCGCCACTTATTGATTTAATATATAATGCTTTCATTTTTTCTGTTGTCTCTTTTGTATATACTTTATCATGTGGATATGGTTTTGATAATGTTGAATATTGAATCTTTTTCACCCTTGGATCAGTATGTGAAGGTGCTTTCTCTGTGGTTCTTGTAATTGCTTCATTCAATCCATGATCCCAGCAAACAAACACACGATCCCCGTCATAATCACCACCACTACATTTGCTAGCAGTGGAACGATTTCCTTTTGTGCTAAAGACTATAACATTATTAGTATTATTATATGGACCACAAAAATTTACGCCATTTAATTGGACTAAATCCATTGGATGATGACATGGGTTTCGTAAAATAAAAGCTTTCTTATTGATAATTCCATGTTGAGAATCCTTGTAATAAAATTCATTTTCATTTAAAATTCCAAAAAAATCTGGTATACAATATACAATTCTTGCATTTTCAATATTAATATGTAGCTTTTCTTTTATTTTTTTTAAAATATCAAGATACTGTTGATATATCAATCGAGAAACAAAATAATCATTATCAATACCGGCTTGTAATAAATTTGGAAGCAAATTTGGCGTGTACACAGATATATTATCACCATTTGTTTTTAGATGAGCCTTTAAAGATAAAATATTACCATGTTCATAATCATACATTTCTTTTAAACTTATCAGATTTAATTCCAATATATTTAATATAATGTTACTTGCTTCTGCCATATCGCTTCTTCCCAAATAAACAAGAATAACTTGTTCATTTAATGTGCAGCTAAATTTTGGGTGGGCATACCCAACTATATCCAAACACTGCTGTAAGTCATCAGCATGCTCTAAAGGTAAATCATATTTCGACATGCTATTGCAAAATGTTATTGTTTTTCCATTAGGCAAATATGTTTCACTTTCATCAACCAGTAACATTCCTTTGTATGATCCATATCGAACTTGTATTGCACTTGGAATGATATGAATATTAAGCAATGGCATTATAGATTCTTTGATAATATCAACACTTATTACACCACAACCATCAGTCATTTCCATTGACACATCATTTTCATCATTGTATATATCATTTATTTCAACAATATTGTAACCAGTTTCTTTATTTAAAACTTTTGATGAAACAGAATTAGAAAATGCCAAAGACAATCTACTATAATATTTATTTAGACTCATTTTTTGCACTTGAGCATTGTTATCGTTATCATTATTATTATTATTATTGGCTTTAAACTTTCCATTAAAATGCCATTTTCGAAAATCCTCTGGCGATAATATGAATTTATTTATCCAGTAACTTTTTGTCCCATCCTCTTTTCCATAACAAAATGTATATGTTTCAAATAATTCATTTGTACTTTCTAAAAACGCTTTTTGTTCTGGTGATATTTTTTCTTTCTTTCTTGATTTTATTTTTAATATGACAAAAGCATTTGGAAATGCTCTCAAAGCACGGTTTGTTATAGCAACGATGGTATTATTTATAGATTTTTTTATAGTTCCGTCCTTATTTAATATATATGTTTGTATTTTATCTTTTGATCCTGCCATTATGCCTGCATCTGTTCTTGATGATGTTCTATTAATATCTAATGACTTGCTGGTTTCATCATGTTTATGCTCATCATCGGTTTGATTGGTATTGATGCGATTGGTATTATTATTATTACTACTTGTATTTTTTCCATTACTAGTGGAAGGTCTTTGATGGTTATTATTATTATTATTCATTCTATTTCGAAGTATTCTACCTCGTTCCTCTCTACTTTTATTATACAGGGATGCCATTGTTATCTATATTCTTTAAATAAATTATCTATGTATATGTGTGTGTATATATATATATATATATATTGCCAGATTGTTGCCTTGCCCCTTGGTTGTTGGTGTTGTTTTATATAATACCTTTCTTTTGTATAGACAGTATCTATTGTTTACATCTATAATACAAATATATTAATATATATCTATGTATAGGCAGGCAAAGCAAAAAAAAGATATTATTATTATTTCACTCTTCTTCTTGCCGCCTGTGGCTATGCTGTGGCTTGCTGGCTTGCGCACTTTTTTAACTTTTTTAGTTTTATTTTCTCGGATATTAAAATACTGTAGTAAGTCGTCTACATGTAATATATCTTCTCTGTGGATATTTTTTTTCATTTTTTAAGATAAAAGTAAAAGTATAGTATATAATTAGTACAAATATTTAGTATACTATAAATATTTGATAGGCAGATCTTGGAAGATTAATAAATTCATAAAATCCAAAAATGACCAATGTTAATTGGATGAAAATATCTAGAATATCCGATTTTTTATATTATACTATATAAATCTATATCTATATTATACTAAATCTGTACTAATTAGTACCCGTCCGGCAAGGTTAAATAATAATAATAAGAAGAAAATGTGAATGAATTAATAAAATTAAAAATATCATAGATGTTGTGTGTATAATAATACAAAAGGATATCATTATATATACAGAAAGAGAAAATATATATATACACAAGTAAATTCCATGATTGCTGTTGCTGTTGCTGTTACTATTGTTCTTTGTGAAGATCAAATAGAAGTTATTGAGAACGTTAAGACTTTGTGAAGATCAAATAGAAGTTATTGAGAACGTTAAGAATACAATTACAACAACAACAAGAACAAAAAATGACAGATAACATATTACTGACAGCATGTATAGCCGTATCAATGATTAGTGAAATAATTATATTAATAGCATTGAGAAAATATATTACTTCAAGAAAAGTTGCAAGTAATATAAGTATATATTATAAGTTAACCTTTGCATTGTTTGTTGTTTTAATCTCAACTCATGTAGTTAGTATTGCCACGATACCGTTTCTAAACGCAGAAAGTCAAACGGAAGACAGTTTAGCTTGTACAATACATGGGGCACTATATATATACTTGCAACTTTGGTATTATATCTTGTTAATGTTCCTTGCCATTGAGTCTTTTCTATGTTTATATATAACACCAATGACCAATTTTTCTAATAAATTCCTGTCTGATAAAAATCGCTGGAGAAACTATTTAAACATAGGGTTTATTTGTACATTGCTAGAATTTGTATTTGTAGGAAAAACTGTCAAGTTTGGACGTAATACAATAGCATGTACTTTTAAAGGGACAAACGGCCCCGAATCACCTGTATCTAAACAGTTCGTATGGTATTTCCATTGGTATCCAGCGATGTGTACATTTGTATCATTCCTTGCAGTCATTGCAGTCTTTTATTGGTTGAAATCCAAATATAACAAGAATAGAAGAACAGCTGTAATAAGCATGGACGTTGTAATACGTATGGCCATGCTCCCATCTCTTGGATATTTTCATTGGTCATTGGTCATATTAACGAAATATCAAATAATTAAAATTCCAATTAGGGAAATATCTGGAGCAAGAGGTTTATTAATTTCATTGTACCTCTATTTTATGAATAATCATTTAAAATCGATTTTATCTCAAATATTTTTTTGTTCTATATGCAAAATATGGAGAAATCGCAAAGAGGATGGAGGAGGTGGAGATGATGAAAATTATGATGATGAACAAGGATTGATTTCACGGAGCATAATAATAGATGATGAAGATGAAGAGGCTGATATTAATTATATTGAATTAAGGCATGATCTGTCTGATGTAGATTATTAAAACAGCAGCAGTATTAAAAAAATATCGAAAAATTAATATATTGTACGCGCACTATATCGTATAATCATACGAACGTACGTACGTGTGTGTGTGTGTGTTTACTAAAAACCAAAAATATATTTTATGATATATAATATCATATGCATCATTTACATCTCTTGTATAAAATATATCTAAAAACTCAGCTCTCTCTAAAATAAAATACAAAGCCGTAAATAAGGAAGTGTAAATAATTCTTTTATTTATTTTAAATCTATTTAAATAGATTAAAGGAGAAGATTGAAAAAAAATAAATATTTTCATTTTAATTTTAAGGTGAAATGAACCCCCATCGTATACTTCTCGTATAAAAACACTTCTTTTACTATATAAAAACAAATTTTTCAAAACGAAAAACGAGGTGATCACGTGCACAAAAACAAAAAAAGTGGGGAGATGATTGATGAATATATTCAAATATTATTTGAGTCATTATATATATATGAATATAGATCTTAATTACATATGGGAAGTCATATCGATCGAAAAGATAGGAGAGAAATCATATATATATATAATCAGAAAAGATAAGATTCATTTCAAACAACGTCAATAAAATGCAGAAAATATCACTAATTATTATACAAATTGTTTTAGTGCTCACGATATGTTTGTGTTTAACCAGTCACGTTCATGCTGCGAATTCTCGTGTATCCTTACGCCGATGGAGAAGATTGGCGCGGGGGATAAAGAAAACGACCTTCGGAAAGTGGTTGTTAGGAAAAAAGAAACCATCTAATAAAAAAGAATGGTATGATGGGAAGGTCGAGAAAAGTGTATGGGATGAATGTAAAACGAAACGGAGTGCATGTCGTACAAGCAAAGAGAAGAAATGTCTTGCTGACTCTTGTTGGCCTGGGGATTTTTGTGAAACAATAACTAGAAAAAAAACTCAATGGTGGAATGGAAACAAGTATAGTAAACCAATAGTATCTTACCGTTGTAAGCGTTGCCCTGCGAACACCTTCACAAACAGACGCAACGATGAATCTGAGTGCATGAAATGCCCATATGACGAGCCAACCACATTGACGTGTAAATGTTCGAAAATTACTTGTATACCGGTACGAAATAAAAACGAAAATTCCCGAGAGCCCTAATGTTGATAGTATTATTAAAAGCCCATCCCAACCAACATGTGAACAAAAATGTACCTTTAAATCTTCAACCTTGTTAGATATATCCTCCTCTTCCTGCTTGTTAGATACGTCCTCCTCCTCTTTCTGCTTGGTAGATACATCCTCCTCCTCTTCCTGCTTGGTAGATACATCCTCCTCCTCTTCCTGCTTGGTAGCTACATCCTCCTCCTCTTCCTCTTTCTCCTGCAGTGGAGTTTTCTTCGCAACTGTTGTTAGATGGATTTCCTTTGTGTTTGTTTCATCTGCCATTATTATAAAATGAAAATCTATATTGTTACATTTATCATGTCTGTACACATTTTATATTCCTTTCAATGTATGTATGTTACTATTCATATACACAAATTTCAATAAAAAATACTCCATTAAATATGATTTATTAATATTTATTATGTGGATGATGGAGACGCATTTATTTTTCGTATACTTTAAGTATATAAATGTTAAAATATTAACCTATCCCCTCATCCGCGTCAACGCGTCACGCGTCGTGGCAATTTTACCTTAACATTTTCGAACAAAAATACAAAAATATTAAAATATTCAAGATTTAAGGGGATAATCTCTAAACCGAATCTAAATTATTATTATATAAATTGATGATATTTATACTGATGAATATATGAATGTGTTATACATGTATTATAAACAACAACAACAACAAACAGAACAAAAATCAAATCAAGAAAACATGATAAAAAAACAATTACCACATTCTTATAGTATATTACTAATAATCTAGAAAATACGATGAAAAATAATTACCACTTTCTTAATATATTAATAATAATAATTATTATTATACAAAAAGATACTGCAGCAACATCCTCCACGGTAATAGATGATGATGATAATAATAATAATATTAAAAACAACCTTTATTTAAATTTATTAAATGATAAATATTCAACTTCTCTGAATGCACGATGCTTGGATGGATCTCCGCCTGCATATTATATCAACAAACCACAAGTCAATTCAATAAATGCATCAAAATATATAATATATTTTCAAGGTGGTGGTTGGTGTTACACAGTTGAAGAATGTTTTGCACGCTCTATAACATCTATTGGATCAAGTAAATCTTATGAAAAAATAATTACTAGTGATAGCAAAGGTGGAATTATCAATTCAAACGAAACGTCAAATCCAAATTTTCACTCGTGGACTCGTGTTTGGGTACCATACTGTGATGGAACAAGTTGGTCAGGAAATTTAAATAAACCAATTGTAAATAAAAATAATAAAACCATACATTATCGTGGAAGGGCTAATATGATTGCATTAGTAACAGCATTACGAAGAGACCAAGGAATGAACAATGCAACATCTGTAATTATTGATGGAGGAAGTGCTGGTGGATTAACCGTGCTGTTACATTCTGATTTTTTTGGTAGTCTTCTTCCTAAACATGTATTAAATAATTATGCTGCAATTGGTGATGCTGGATGGTTTCGTCCCGATATGAAATTGGATAAAGTTGGTTATACAAACGAGATGGAAACTATGGTAAAACTTAGTAATGCAAGTATGGATATTGATTGTCTTAATCATTATAATACGGATGCGGATAAATCAAAATGTATTTTTGCACCCATAGTATTTCCATTTATAACTACGAAAATGTTTATCTTAGAAGGTCGATATGATAGCTGGCAACTTCATCATATCTTAGGTTGGTATTGTGCAACATATGGTAAAACATTGGACAATTGCACGAAAAATGACAATGCAACATTAGAATTGTATGGTACAGCAATGAAAAAATCGATACAGTTAGCTTTAAAATCGTCATCACACCATGCAAACACTGCTGGTGCATTTGTCTCCCAATGCATCATTCATGTCCAAAGTGTTTTTAATGAAAATCATGATGTATGGAACAATCAACTAGTAATAAATGGGAAAACACCACATGATGTTGTTAGCGAATGGTATTTCGGTACTACTATCTCTTCTAGAAGTAGTAGCGCTACTACTAATAATAAATCGATTGATGATAGTAATAATATTGATGGGAATGGAATTGAGATTGAAGATTGTGGAGATTTTGGTTGCAATGTATTTTGTCAAAGTTATACTTGATAAATTTGTATTACTAAAAACATAAAATACTTTTAATTATATAATTTTTAATTTACGCACAGGGGTGTAATATATTATATTAGACGTTTCGTATATAATTATTTTGTGTATATAAAATAAATAAAAATCTTTTGCACGCTTTTTCCTTATAGTCGAGATCCTCGCGTCTCTTCGCTGCCATCTGTGGTTCGTCCGCTTTTCGTATTATAGTTTTGAAGTTTCCTTTTTTTACCTATATAATATATATTTTTTTTTAAATACCCGTTCTAGTTCTGTATACTTTAAGTATTAATATACATGTTACTATCAATAATATTAATAAAAATATCCAAAAAATTTCTTATTTTATTCTAATTCCATCATAGCAACCATAAAATATATATGTGTATAAAAATATACATTAACATATGTGTGTGTGTGTGTTTCTTATAATGTAAACCACAAATCAACGACCTTTACATCATTTCTGTTCTTTTATTTAAATCATTGATTATCAAATTATATTCCTAATTTATTGATTAAATTGATAATATTTTTGTGTATATAAGAAAAAAAAAAAGGAAAAAGAATGGGAAATAAAAATTCCACAGATGGAAACAGTAGTGTGACAAATGATAATAATAATAATAATGTAAATAATAAAAGAAATAGTCAAACCTTTAAACCATTAAAAGCACGTGCTAGTGCGACTGATAAGTTTACGTTGAAATTACACCCAGAGGAGATTATATCATTGTATGAAACTGCACAAGATAATTTAAAAACGAAAATGAAGACAGTATATAGTAATCAAGATAAAATAAATAAACGAATATCAAATGAAAAAGCATTATGTGAGAAAATATGTAATCAACAACAGAAAGACTTGCAAAAATCAAGCTCTCAAGTAGTTATTTTACGGGATGATTCAACTGATTTGAAAACAATGATAGATAGTGTTGCAGTTGATATCCAAGCTTTATTTGCTCGTGCGGAAGAGCTTGATAGAAATTTAAAAGTTTTAGAGACTAAAGTAGATTTATAGAGAGTGTAGTGTGTGTACATTCTCTCTTTTTTTTGCTTTTTTTTTTACGACGTTCGTATGACATACACGAAATTATGCATATATCATACTTTTTTTATTCTCAATCTTCGCTGCCCTCTTCTTCATTCACTAAAAACAAAAATATAAATTTCCTTTTTATTCGTTGTTCCTACAACAATTTTTTCTAATGTTTCCCCTCAATCTTTGCTGACCTCTTCTTCATTTACAAACACAACAATTTCTTTTGTCGTTCCTACAACAACTTTTTCTTCATCTTCCTTCTGCTTCTTACTATTAATAAAATTTCTTGTTTCAGGTATAAATAAAACAACCCATGTACATGCTAATATTGCAACAATTAAACAAGAAATTGCACCACCTTGTACACCAAACACATCTGATGCCCATCCTGCAACAATTGGCCCAATTAATTGACCTGTACTAATCAATAATTTATATATGCCTAAAAATGGACCACGCCTTTTATCATTAGGCGCCATATCACCCCCTAATGTCATTACTAAACCTGAAGACAGACCATTGCCAAAGCCGATTAAAATACCAGATGCCAATAGAAGACCAAAATTTGTACTAATATACATTATAAGAAAACCAATTGCCATTACAAATGTTGTAATAAATGCATTTTTTTTTCGCCCAAAACGATCCATAATGTAACCACTGACTGGAAACATTGATGCACCAGAAAAATAACTAGCAGATGAAATAACTGCAATTTCTGTTACAGACAATTTTAATGCAAGTCCAAACAATGGTATCATCAATACACGCCCATATCTAACAAATGTTAAGAGTATGCAGTAGATGGAAACTCTAAATAACACATGACGAAAATCATACATAATTTGACTAGTTGACATACGCAACGGTTCATCCTTCATAGTATTATTATTTTTTTGACTGGTGTCGTTATTCTTTTTCTTTTCTTCCTCTTCTTTTAGCATTTTTCTACGTTCCAATAAATGTTTTTTACTTGTATTATCATAAAAATTTATATATTGCCAAATGAAATTCATTATCATGCATGGGATCAAACAGAAAAATGTTGCTTGCAAACCTACAGCAGCAGCAAACAATGCAACTAATAATGGTCCAAAGATTCCAGCTACTCTGTGCGTTCCACCAGTATATGCCATTGCTTTCCCACGCATTAATACAGGAACATTCCCAGATAAAAACGTATGTTGTGGTAAATGATATTGACAAAAACCGACACCGATAATAAAATTTGAAATTAAAATAAGTCCAGGAACTTCCATCAATCCAGCGAATACAAACGCTACAACAAATAATATAAGGGAAGATAATTGTGTATTTCTTGTCCCAAATTTTTCAATTGATTTGCCAACAGGTACAGCAGCTAATAGATTTCCAATACTATTAACAGTGGCGGCAAAACCAATAAATGTGTCGGTAGAATTAAATTTAATTTTCAAAAATAATGGTACAAGCATGTTACCGCCTTGATATACCATTCCAATAATTAAAAACGGAATATAAATTTTCATAAATAATTCTTTCATTGTAATTTTCAACGCCGTAGTAACTTGTGGTTGTTGCTTTTCCATTTCTTTCTCCTCATCTTTCATCTTTATTTAATTAATGTATCCTTCACTCTTATTACCTGTTATAGTCTAGTCTAGTAATACTTATAAGATTCTATAATATCTATAGTCTAGATATATTATAGAATCTGGACTTTGTTGACGAACTAATACTTCATATATCGTCTTATATGCCATATCTTTTCATTATTTGAATTGAATGAGCGAGAAGGAGCACTAAGTGCCAAAATTGGAAGGAGAAGTTAGAGTTACCTATTAGGAAAAGTTAACTGAAAATATATGGCACAGATTAGAATATAAATAACATTAAGTACTATTTAGATTCTAAATAGGTACACAAAGCGTAGAAATCGATGAAACACCTTAAATATATCGTGCTACACAAAAACACATGATTTGTTGGACCTATTTAGTATATAAATAAGACTTAATGTTATTTATATTCTAATTTGTGCCACATCATCCTCAGTAAACTTTTCCTATAGGTTTATCTAAATTATTGCATAGTGCGTCTTACGCACTTTACGCCACGTGATTAATTGATGATGTACACATGTTAATTTACTGTACCAAAAAATAACCCTTCTTATTATTAGATTTATTAATGAAATTAATGATGAAATTTAATATATATATTATTGAAATTATGATCTAATAATTTAAATTAGATATATATATCATTGATGATGATAATAGTAAAAAGTGAAGAAAATACTGGTATCGTTCTATAGTATTGTTCTAATTGTATACATCAATGCTATATAACATTATCAACGTATATATCGTTTGTCAATGAAACCAGTACACAATTGATCGTATTATTAATTATATAGAAAATTAAAGATATTGTTATTATTATTACATATATATATAACCCAAGTCACTAAATTAATTTACTTCATATACTATAAGTTATAGAACCAACATGGAAAATGATACAACAACAATCAAAAAAAAACGGCGTAGGTTAGAGTTAAACAATTTATTATATACGATTGTAAAATCAGGTGCACTAGGATTTGCCGGTACGTTCTATGTGAAAATGGCAGTCAATGTAGTCTTACGAGTATTACCATCTGTTGGACAATTAGTAATGTTAAATAAACGTGCATGGTCACGTTTTTTTCCAAAATTATTTGAAGATTGTTTACCTATTGGGATTGCTTTTGGTGTTATTATGGGTGTCGTACAAGGTATAATGAAAATATTCAAAAGTATGGATCTTGGAACATTAGAAAACTATCGAGCTGCGATGGCCATTATCATTGCATCACCTACGTTCTTCTTAATACCAGCATCATGGACAGAATGGTTTTCAACTGTTGCATTTTTAAGAGCAATTGAAGTCGGTGCAAAACGTGGTGTAGAAACTGGATATCTTCCAGAAGTTCCAAATAGTGAATTATTAGTCATGATACCTGGTTCAATTGGCGTTGTCTTAGCATTTGTATATTGGCCATTATCGATGGGAAATGGGTATTTATCCTTTTTCAATCAATTTTTTCAACAGAAAGAAGGTATTGTTCAATTTAGACGTGTAATGCTTGGTCAAAATGTCAATGCAGAATTAATGGATCTAGTTCGAAAAACTGGTCAATATCCATATTTAAATGCACCACCATATCCTAGAGCATTAGTTACATATAGAATGTATGATAAAGGTAGACGAAATGTATGGCAAGAATTGATGCATCCATCGATGAGTTATCCTACGTTCATTGCATATTATTTCATGAAAGGTTGGGTACAAGCATTGGGATATTATTTCACAATTTTTTTATTACCAGCATTAGCATTTGATCCAATGAAATTGATTAGAAATCCATTAGGATGGATACAAAAATTATTACCTGATTTGAATCAAGCTGCTTTGTTTTTAACTTCATATTGTACATTTGCATTTAATTCAGTGCCATTCTCACGATTTTTAGGGATAAATATGACAAATTTAGGATTAACTGGTGGTGTAATTGCAAGTGTCATTGCTGGTATTGCTGGTGGTATTGCTATTTTAATAGAAAGTCCATGGAGAAGACTTGAAGTGGCACAATTTGTATTACAAAAAGGTATGGTATCTGCATGGGAACGTTTTTATAAATATAAAGTATCAGAAAAAACTTTACAAAGATTATATTTTGTATTGTTTACATGCAGTACATCATATTTAGTACATGCATATACAAATTATCCACAAAATGTTAGACGATTATATAGAACATTATTTGGCGCTTTAGTTGATGATGGTACAGAGAAGAAGAAAAAGATGAAGACGAAGCGGAAGAAACATTGAATAAAATAAATGTGTCTTGTGTGATGTGTGTGTGATGTGTGTGTGCGCGCGCGAGACGAAACCCCTCCTACCTTACAGTACAGGACAGGAGGAGAAATATAATATGTACCACATTCATCATAAAATAATACTACAATATAAATATTATTTTTAATTTATAATAAATAATATATCAATATAATCTATAAGCTTATAGCCTATACATCATATAATAATAACTAAATTGACAACACATATAAATCGTAGCATTTTCCAACGGTGTGTATAGAATACATCATAGTTAAAAAGGGTACATACATATATAAAATCACTGCATGAACGTACAACATATATATATACTATAGTATAATTTTTTTTAATGGCTACAATTACTACCACAACTTCTTTATTTGAACAATATTATGCAAAAATTAATTTATTTAATAACATAAAGGATGAAGATAATGCAAAAAAGGAATGGGAAAATGCAGTTGAAATATTAAAAACACCGTTACCTGTATCATTTCGATGGAATTCTGCAATCGATTTTCAAGATAAAGTTAATAATCAAAAATATAAATGTAAAAGACCATTATTAGAAAATAATATTCGATATAAAGAATTAGACTTCGTGGACGCATGGGAGTTGAATGTTGATGCAAAATCTTTACAAAATGATATAGATAAGAAAAAAGCTTTCCGTTGGATTGTTGCACAAACTCGTAGTGGCGTTATTAGTCGACAGGAAGTTGCATCGATGATTCCTGTATCTTTATTAAATATTGAAAAAAATCACCGTGTATTAGATTTATGCGCAAGTCCAGGTTCCAAGACCAGACAAGCACTTGAAAATTTATGTCATTCGATTGCTATTAAAAATGATGATTTAGGTATTGTTATTGCGAATGATGTAAATTTAAAACGTTCATTTATCATTGCAAATAGATGTAATGTATTAGGTTTACATACACAACGGTTATGTGTAACAAATCATAAAGCTCAAAGTTTTCCAAATATTTCAATCAAAGCTAGTAACAACAACAACCACAACAACAATAATGATGATGATGATGATGAATATAATAATCAAATTGATGGTCAATACGATCGTATTGTATGTGATGTTCCATGCAGTGGTGATGGAACTTTACGAAAAGATCCAATAATTTGGCAACGTTGGCATCCTGAATTTAGTATGGAGTTACATCCATTACAAATACAAATTGCAATGCGTGGATTATCATTATTAAAGGTTGGTGGTATTATGGCATATTCAACTTGTACATTTAATCCAATAGAAAATGAAGCAGTTGTATCTGAATTATTACGCCGTTGTGGTGATAGTGTTAAAATAATCAAATGTGAATTAAATGGATTTAAAGTTGGATCTGGAATATCATCCTGGCCTGTATATGATGATGAAATGAATGAATGGACATTAGATGGTTTTAAAGAATCATTGAAAAAACAGAAAGAAATGAAAAAAAATAATAACATTCATCAAATATATAAACTTCCACCTATATTACCAACAATGTTTTCATCGAATCAAAAAAAATTGTCAAGATGCTTAAGAATTTTTCCACATTATAATAATACTGGTGGTTTCTTTGTTTGTTTATTAAAGAAAGTGAAGCCATTAAAAATAATACGTAAGAAACAAGGAAAAAAGAAGGTAACATCATCATCATCATCATCAATAATGTACAAACAAGAAATGGAACGTATACGTAAACAATCGCGTTTACGAAATGGACAAATATACCATGAGGTACCATTAAATCAAAGAAAAGCAATTTTAAAGCAATTTAATACAAATATTACACGCCGTGCAAAGATGTACAGTCGAAGTTCGTTCAACAAACAGATATTTTTAACTTCTAGTGGATTATCAAATTTTTGTTTTAATTCACCTGGTTCAGATCGTTTACATGTAGTAAATGCTGGAACATTAGTATTCCAAAAAAAAAGAAATAGAAGAAATCAACAAGAGTTGAATAGTGCTAAGGATGAAGATGATTATTATGAACCATATAAAAAATTGAGAAAGCGTGTAAAAAAAGTGTTGTTGTAAAAAAGCAAAAAAAGATAAAAAAAATAAAAAAATATATTATGATAATGTCTATATTTTAGTTTTTGTATTTTGTAACTCTAAGAGTATGCATTATACAATAATACCTCCTCCTCTATAGTCGAGTGCCTTGACACTTTGCTTCACCTCCTCTTGGTAAAAAATAGATTTGCAGATTACAGAGCATATATCATTACATTTATATATTAATATTTTACAGTTTACTTTTTTGTTGTTGTTTTTTTACAATTTCAAACATTACACAATGTTTCAATGCATTTACGAATGTTTCCACTGCAGTAAAATGTGGAGGTGAACTTTCAGGTTTTAAAGCAGGGATAAACGATCGTACACACTGGTGCACACCTTTTAATGTAGGGCCAAATCTTTCCATGCTACCATTGCCACGTAAATCCATTGCTTGGCACCCAATAATAGCACTTAAAGCTGTACATCTGAAGCCAAGCTCAACCATGTTGGATAATCTTCGTGCTGACAAATTAGCCATATTCATTCGGTCTTCAATGCCTTCAGCTTGTGTTGCTGATGGTGTTTCCGCACTTACAGGTTGAATTAGTGTCTTTGCTTCTGTGCACATTCCTTGCAATGCCCATGCTAATTCAGACAAGCCGTTGGAGAAAAAAGATTTTTCATTTACTAGTGGTTCCAGTCCGGCTGTTAAACCTGTTTCAGATGCCTGTAACATTTTCATTGAACGCTCAGTTTGTGCAGTTAAAACTGGTGCAAGTGCAATTCTTACATAATCCAATGCTGATGATATGGCTTGCATATCAAAATGTCCAGATGTTACCAACATATTATGTTTTGGCATTGATAACGGATTCTGCTGGTGTGCATTTAACTCAATGTTTATTTGCATTTTACAAAAATCAAAAATATCATACGCAGCACCAATAATAACTGCACAAGATCGAAATGAAAGAGGCTCTTGCAAATGTCGTGGCTCTGTTTTAAATATGTTAGACCCGTTTAAACAATAATTAAGTATTTCCAATGCCCTACGATAACCTTTATAGGGACGCACAGAGCTTGATATAGGGTAATACGGCGATGGATTTGCTGCAAAACCTTCAATATCAATAGCAGCAACAACACAAAGTTCGTTAAGTAAATTTTTTGCATCAAAAATGGCAACAGCTGCTGCCGCAGTAGCAATAGAACTTTGTGCAATTAATGGCAAACCTTCAGCTACGCCAACTTTATCGCCATCTAATAAATCTAATACTAGCAAAGGCAATTGTGCAACATCACCAACACCAGTTCCTCCATACATGGGTATTCCTTTTAACGGTGGTCCACTGCATAATCGCTCTGCAAATTTAATTGCTAATTCTGAACGTATCATAGTTCTTCCTGCTGCTATAGAATTTATTAGGCAAATTGTAGAAGCACGAGCAACATCTTGTGGTAAAAATGCACCTTGTGCTGTTACATGGTCATTTATCATACGGTTGTTAAATTGTATCATTTCCCCCCTTGGTACGCGCCGTGTTTTTCTCGAACCAACACCTACCGACAACCCATAAACTGGCCCACCTTTCGCTGTTACAATGCTTGCAAACTCCCGGCCTTTTTTCATATTTTTCAAAGCTTGTGCAGCAAATGATATGCGCAACCTCTCATGCCTTGCCGCCTTCACCAATATATTTATTGTTAAATCTTTTCCAGTAATTATTAAATCCATGCTACATTGCAGCAATAATAATTGCAGCAATAATAATAATATAATACCTAAAATCAATTCTTTTACACTGTTCTAATGTTTCTTTTCCTTTTATACTTTCTCTAACTCTCTCCACTTTTAGCACTTTACTTATTCCAGAAATTAAATAATTCTACTAATAATATTAGACAACAACAAATTCTCCTCCTGAAAAATCTATACTAGTGCACTAGCTCTACTGTGCTACTACTATACATTAACTACAAATAATTATAATATGAAAATACCACCGGTATACCAGTATATGATGTGACATTTTTATTTATGCTTGTATGTACTGCTGATCCCCCTACCACCAGGTGGTACTGCACATACAGTAGGACCTTTTTCGTCAAGATTTTGAGCTTTTGGCCAAAAAACTCTCGAAATTTGAGCAAAGACCACGGTAAAATGGTAGTGTCTCTCCTTAGTATCTACAAGTATTAAAATACCTGTTTCATTCTTCTGTTTTCTGGACAAAGTTAGGTTGCTTATAGAGTGGAATTGCTAACCAGCTAAAATGTGTACATGAATTATATAGTATGTAATATATACGGCCATTTTAGGATTAGCAGATTGTTTGTTGCAGAGAAG
>JACKZZ010002266.1_pt1 | contig 26049 bp, 22 predicted proteins | sample 8027871 | NCBI WGS metagenome assembly JACKZZ01 (sample SAMN15724774, study PRJNA655200) | protist metagenome | isolation source: fluorescence activated cell sorting (FACS) single amplified genomes of... | place: USA: West Boothbay Harbor, Gulf of Maine | collected 2000-07-19 | reverse complement strand
TCAACCTCCATCAGCAGCACCGGTAGCATCGACATCAACATCAGTAGTGGATGAAGGGGCTGCAGTAGACGTAGCAGCACCCAAGAAGAAAAAAGAGCGCAAGCCTAGGACAGGTGACATATAGGGCACGTATAAGGTACACGTGAGGCTTTCTAACTAACGAACCGGCAATACGTAACTGTAGGAGCAACTGCGTGTAGTGAATGAGGGATACAAATAATGACAGTAGTAGTTATAGAAGAAGCAGTGGGAGTGTGGGAGAGGTATTACTGGGAAGCCTACTAGTTTGACCAAAGTCATTTATATCATTATCAGTGCTGGGCCAAATAGCTTTTCAAGCCAATAGCTTCATACTTAGTTCAATTGTTCAAGCGTTATCTACTTGGTAATAATTCAAGTAGCTAGGGTATTGGTAAACAAGTAAAGCTATAAGCCATATGTAAATGGCCGAGGCTATAAGGTATTAAGCAATCATATTGTCATATTAATACCCCCAGCCCTGATGCACAAGGCTCATCCACAACTAGCTGTCAACTACTTCCTCGAGTTGGTTCCAGCAACAAACTTTTCTAAATCAAATTACTCGATTTCAGAATTAAACTAATTTAATTTAGTTAAAAATAAAGTACTTAAAAGTTGTTGAGCAGCCTATTATTCAATTATACTCAATGGGAAAAAAGCGTAGCGACAACACTCCCTTTCCTCTTTCTTGTACGTCAAGTATATTATATGCAACAGCGATTCGACATACGTTGTTGTGTTCTACGATGAAAGGAGAAATTTGATTGTTAGAAAAGAAAGATTTCATACTTTTTTATTTTCCTTAAATAAGAAAAGCTTCGAAGTTTAATGTAGCTTACTCCACTGAATTATATCCAACTGAATTATATCCAATGTCAAAACATAAAATCTAACCAACTGTGAGCACTTACGCATGCGAAATGCATTTACACTGTGAACAGTGATTCAATCTGGCTACAAAGTGCCTCTTAAAGGCAAGTGAAACATCTTTTAAATAATTAGTCTCAACATGCGCGTTAGTGGAGAGTGCTCTTCGTGGCGCCCATCTCGGCATCCTTGGTACCAGCTGAAGCTGCAGGGGCTGCTGTAGCGCCTGTGCGCATGAAAATGATGATTCCAAACGCAACAATACAGATAAAGTTAATGACTCCAAAAGCCAATGTTGTAGAATCCACTGCTGAGACATCATCGTCATCTTCACCATTGGATGATGAGTCATCGTCTTCTTGACATGCTTCTTCTTTGCTTTCATCCCCAAGCATCAAACAGTATTGCTCAGTAGCCGTATCATACGCGGATCCGGTTTTCCAGTACCAGGTTTGTGCATGCATGTCAGCATCATTGATGTCAGAGATGTCAAACTGACCCAAGTTGTCGATAAACCACCACATCATGTAAAATGATGTGGCATTTTTAGCAACTGTGATTTCGAGTCCCATGTCGCCAGCAGCCTCATACCAATCATGGTTAGAAATTTGACCTCCCGCCCACAAGGGGCCATCCAACTAACCATCAACCCAGTCACCGTCTTCGTATTCGTATTCATATGAGCCAGTCGCCATTGGCTACTTGAGACACGCATACATTCATGGAACCACCATACATAGGCTCCGTGAAGACACCATTCCAATCCGTGGGACTCGCGAGAGCGCCCGAAGCAAGAGCAAGCGCAGTAAGGGCAGTATGAAACATGTTTAATCCAGGAAGTAACCGAGGATGGTTGGTGGCTAAAGGTCGAACTGAAACTAAGATAACACATCTATAATAGTGTGACACAACTACACATACTGCACTTGACGTGCAACATGTACCTTTGTATCTAAAGTCAACGTGTATTACAGTGATGCAAAGATTATCAAGAAATGTGTGTCGTAGTGGTCGTCACAAAAGTGTGATCTCTGCCTTTTTGAGGCCACGCTGGAACTTTACATCCGCTTGCGACGCAAAAGGATTTGCTTTGGACGGCAGTATCCCTCACAATGCCGATTACCGTGCAAACAAAGCCGCGATGGATAAACTGGTATTGGCACATCGAGAAATGATTAATATCATTTATAAAGGAGGTGGAGAGAAAGCACAGAAGAGATTAAAGTCTAGAAATGGTTTACCTGTCCGCGAGCGTATCAATGGATTGTTGGATTCTGGTAAGTGAAGGAAAGTGAAGCATTACCAAAGTGACATTACGCTAAAAGAATTAAGCAATTTTAAAACAACCAAAAATATAAGCAGTTGTGAAATAATGTTTTCATGTACCACTCTATTTATCATTCCAATATCATTTACACATACATAGGATCTGCATTTTTAGAAATTGGTCTCTTCGGAGCGATTGATGAAGACATGTATGAAGATTATGTACCTTGTGGAGGTATTGTTACAGGAATAGGTTCTATTCATGGGTAAGGCTCTATGTGGTGACTAGAACTTGGATGTGTGATACTGTATTATTTATGTGTTGTGCACTGATACTATCCTATTATAACCTTTATTTTCCATTTTATACTATACTAACAACACTGTATATATGTATTATATATTATCTATGCATATATGTCCAGTATACAATGTATGCTGATCGCCAATGACCCTACCGTCAAAGCAGGTGTGTACACATATACACCACACCAATATACTACTCACACATATATGCTACACACATCCATCGTACAGGCATTTACTATGGTACAACCATGAAGAAGCATCTGCGTGCTCAGGAAATCGCAAGAGAGAACCGACTCCCCTGTGTGTATTTAGTTGATTCGGGAGGAGGATACCTTCCAAGGCAATCCGAAGGATTTGCTGATAGGTGAGTATTTTTCTGAGTGTAAGCGTGTATACATGTAAATATATAATATATACGTATGTATGTATAATATATGTGGTATTGCTGTTGTGGTATATGTGTAAATTTAGGGAACACTTTGGTAGAATTTTCTTCAATCAAGCCACAATGTCAGGTCTTGGTATTCCCCAGGTTAGTTAATGATTTAGTTAATGTATACTTTTGTGTAGTATAGGTTAGTATAGTAGAATATCATATAAATGTATTATGTTGTAGGTCAGTGTGGTGATGGGGTCATGTACTGCGGGGGGTGCATATATTCCAGCTATGTCAGATGAAAGTGTCATAGTCAAAGGTGAGTTATAGATATATCTATATATAGATAGATAGATTTTGTATGAATGTACATACGTATATACCATATATTTCTACTCGCTATCTCTAACTCACCTTACGCATACTATACTATGTATATGTATAGGCAAAGGTACTGTGTTTTTGGGTGGTCCTCCCCTGGTCAAGGCTGCCACTGGAGAAGTTGTTGGACCAGAGGAACTGGGTGGAGGAGACGTGCACTGCAGGTGTGTAGTATATGTATTTATATATGGCATGTGTATGGCATTAATGATGTGTATGTAGAATATCTGGTGTGTGCGATCATCTCGCTCATGACGATGAACATGCTCTCGAAATCACTCGGGATATTGTAGGTAACTTGAATTGGCCTGCCCAAGCATTACCAGTAAGTGTATTTCTGTACATGAACTATACATGCACAATACATATGCTGTCATTATTATCTGTAGTCAAACAATACACTCATACCATCCATCTGCTTATACCTACACATCTACCAGTCTGTTCAATCAGGTACTTATGAAGACCCTCTGTATGGATCTGAGGACATGGGTGCCATAGTGTCCGCAGACCCCAAGAAACCTTTTGATATCCGGAAGGTATGTATTGTAGACGTGTGTGGATGTATATATGTTTTAATTGATTATCATCACAATTATCAACTTAACCACCATTATCCATTTATCACCACTTTAGATTATTGCCCGCATTGTAGACGGGTCAGTTCTACATGAATTCAAAAAAGAATATGGAAAAACCATCGTATGTGGTTTCGCTAAACTATACGGCATGGAGATAGGTATTGTGGCAAACAACGGTATTCTCTTTTCCGATTCGTCATTGAAAGCTGCTCACTTCGTTGAGTTATGCTGTCAGCGAAAAATACCATTGTTGTTTCTACAGGTATTGTAATGTAGTTGTAAGTACATTGCGAGTTTTACATAGTAGATATAGATATCATATATTTATGTACAATGATGTTTGTCTTTACATACACGTATACCATACACACACAGAATATCAATGGGTTTATGGTGGGGAAGGCATATGAAAATGAAGGGATTGCGAAGAATGGCGCCAAGCTCGTGACAGCTGTCGCATGTGCAAAGGTATCTTTAAAGCGCATATACGTGATGTTATATATTACTACCATTATTTCTACGACTACTGCAACTACACTGTATGGTATGTGATATGTGACTCATCAATACCAACTACAGGTTCCTAAAATTACCTTGGTGGTGGGTGGATCCTTTGGAGCTGGGAATTACGGTATGTGTAGATATCATACCTTTTCTTATGTGCATGATATGACGAATGTGTTTTTGATGTCATACTTTTTATGCAGGGATGTGTGGGAGAGCATATTCTCCTAGATTCATGTACACATGGCCTAACTCACGCACTGGTGTGATGGGTGGTGATCAGGTATAGAAGCAAATACGAAGAGAAAAACACTTGACAAAGCACTACTACCATGCATATACACGATTTACTGACTCACTCACTTCGATTAATTCATGAATGCTTATACACCATACACGTACAGGCTGCAAATGTGTTAGCAACTGTTCAGAAAGATAACATAGCGGCTAAAGGTGGAACAGCATGGACTGCAGAGCAAGAAGCTGAATTCAAGGTACACGTCATCACACACACATCATATAAAAACATACATATGTAAACATGTATACCTTATACATACGGTACTATTATTTGTATATGATGGTATGATGTTTTACTAGTAGGTGTACTAATGTGCAGTATTTTATTATTTATTATTGTACACAGCAACCAATACTGGACAAGTACGAGAAAGAAAGCAATTGTTACTACGCGAGGTATACACATACACCATAGCGCTATATATGTGTATGCGTGGATGTATTCATGCAAATATATGAATGTTGATTTGTGTATGTCATGTATTGGGTTAAATTGGTTTATATTTCTAGTGCTCGTCTTTGGGATGACGGAGTGATCGAACCTGCACAAACTAGAGAGGTAAGCATATGACTGGCAATACTGCGAGCTATACTACTCTTTAGTGTTAGTATTATAATTTCAATATAGTAATCTCTTTATCTTTATGTATTGTATATTCACTTCCTTTTTCACATTATATACGGTTTCAGATTCTTGGCATGTCATTTGGACTCACTTTGATGAATTCTGAGGGCGTGAGAGACACGAAATTTGGTGTGTTCCGTATGTAAACTGACATTCATTTTCTGATTTTCGTGTGAAGTACTACTTGGTAGTAGTAGCTGACTACTCACCGTTCATATTTCTTATTACTTGACATTTAGTCTTCTGACTTGTGCTCTTGTACTGACTGCACTGGGTAGACATACTGAGACGGGGACGTGTCAAACTAGTTAGTGAGTTGCAATAAACTGCTGCGTACTAGCTGAGTGAGGTATGCAGTAGTACCTTATACTGGTAAGTAGTTACTTACTAGTATAAGTACTTCAAGCACTAGCCGTACTTAAAATTTAATAAGCGAATAAGTAGAGTTACTACAGTAGCATGTGTGGAGCCGCTGCGCTTATTATCGTTAAAGCTTACTAGGTATAGAATAGGTTGGACAATGACCTTCAAAAGTGGCGTAGTTACTAAAGTGGGTCCGGCTAACCCTTTGATTCAGACCCAAATGATAGCTAGTGAAGGATAGTCAAATGACTTTAAATTAAACAGATTTAATTCAACAAGCAAGTTGAGGTTGTAATTACAGTCTCCTATTTCCCTTTTCCTAAAGAATATTGGTACACAAAAAGTGGTTATTATTTTATATTGTGTTTTTCTCCCCCGCTCAACCAACTCTGATCCTTCCAGTGACTGCAAATGATCCAGTTGGTACACCTATGCTAGATTACATCATATCCTATCCATCTGCTGGGAAGCATATCCATTTCGATGGACGTCTATTGCATGGAGCGCCCGCTATCCCTTTACTGGATGGGGGAGAAGGATTTCTGTCCAGTAGAGGATTGGAGAGTATAGCTGTTTGTTGTTTGTCTGGTTGCAGTGTGTTCGGAGTCTGTGATGATTGTACAATAAACTGACACAATAATAACCAAGCAAAAACACTATCGTCCTAGGAGCAGATGTTGTAGGTTATTATATCATCTGCACAGCTACACTTGGGACTCAGGGAGGTGAGAAAAATAATAACAAATTTAAGAACTACTGCGATCTTTATCTTTCAGTTTCATGTTTCTTGTGTTGGGTTGTAGGCACACAGAAAATATTTTTTGGCCGAATATATTTTATTAACCCGTTCTACATTTGTAATGTTAATGTCCGGATTTATTAGGACATTATAAATGTAAAACGGCTTAAAGTTTTGATTTCAGTAGGGGTGATGATATAGATCTTTGCCTATTCCATAGTGTGTGAGTAAATATATGTGTGCATATATGCGAATGTATATGTATTACGACGTAATACCCATTCGGACATTTTCTTTATTTCCAAACGGGCAAATTGTGTATATTTTTCCATGTCAGCTTGAAAAAAATAAACTGAGAAATGAGGTACTGGATGTCGAAATACAGCGATTAAACAAGGTTATGCAGTACCTCTCCTTCCTCTTTTTGGTACTACTTTGGCACTGAATAGTTAGAAGGATCAGCTCCACAAATTGTATAATTTTACAAAGAGGTTGTGTCCTCATATTGAAGACGAAGGCATTCAGTAATAGTGGAAGATCCGACTTAATGAAATTTGAAATATACCGGCATGATAAATTGAGTAGAGTGAAGTGGAAGGTTTTGTGAGGAGTGGCGCTACCATATCGATAGTACCCAAACTTAGAATCAAATATGGACCATCCTCCACGATTAAATTTTGTTTTTCCCATCAGAGACTTGTCTTCCTTCTCTGTGACATTCCCAGTGGCAATTTCGTATGTTAGGGGTGATAACAACGTTACTCCATGAGCAGTCCCTGCATTTGCCATGGTGGATGCAACTTTAGCTAGTGCATAGGCAGAAGCATGGCCGTTGAAATGAAAATAATACACTCAATATCTTCGGTATGATCAGTAGATGTGTTTGAATCGGAAGAATGAGCCGAAACGGACACCTTATTTTTGATGCTATTTTATTAAATAATTGATATCGCCATTTCCAAACTATGACTGTCACTATGAAAATATATTTTCATTGAGAACATCATCCTTATTTTCAAGTAACATTGAGCACATAATAGTTGTATTGAGAAGTTTTATATAGAAATGCTTCAGAGTCGAACTCTTCAATCCATTGATCTACGGCTAACCAGACCACCGGTTAATTTACGGCCTAGTAGTACACAGGGAGATAAAAGACCACATACTCAAGAAGGCCAGGATCGTGGAGGGAATGATCCCGGTGGCGTATCTCCCAAGAAAGCCAAAAAGAAGAAGAATCATTCCAAGCAGAAAAAAGACAATGAAGTCTTATTCGAAGATTTAAGTCCAGAGGCACAACGACGCCTGAATGCGATGTTACGCAATTTCTGCGAGGCTGAAGACGGTGCTATGAAGACAGATATAGATTTAGAACAGTATGGAATAGATGCTGGAGAAGCCATCACGAATGCCACAATACAAGAATTATGCGTGATTCAACCAAATCTCCAATTTCTAAATCTTTCCAACTGTGGATTAATTAGTGATGTAGCATTATGGACCATTGCCAGACACTGCCCTGGCATTAAACATCTCATTCTGTCGGGATGCGATAAAATCACGAATATAGGTCTTCGATCTTTATCTATGCGTTGCGCAGATCTCGTGACTCTAGACTTTACAAATTGCAGCTTACTAGACGACATGGGCCTGTCAACTGTCGCATGTGGATGCTGGAAACTAGAAAAGTTGCTGTTAGTGAACTGCACCGGTGTCACAGATACAGGGGTAGGAAAAGTAGTAAAAGCTTGCGGAAGGTTGAAGGTACTAGATTTGAACGGATGCTGCAGAGTAGGTGAATTCGGTGATCACGCACTAAAAGAAATAGGAGCTTTCTGCCCCTCTCTGATCTATTTAGATCTTATGGGGTGTCGACATGTACATAATGATGGTCTTACAGCAGTAGCTCAGGGATGCCAAGATCTTGAAACGTTACGTTTATCTGGTTGTGATGGGGTGGATGGGCAAGGGATTATGGCACTGTGTAAATACGCTAAACACCTTCATACTCTAACACTAAAAGGCTGTGATACATTAAGGGATGTTGATGTGCATGTATTAAGACACGCGGCATTTAATGGTACACTTACATCCATTGATTTATCGGATTGTAAGTGCATTACAAATGCTGGTGTTGTGTCGATTTGCACCTCGCTTGGCCATTCCTTAAGATCTCTAAATATTGCAGGATGTAAAGTAACCGACAGTGTATGTCAGCCCATCTGCCATTTATGCGAAAAATTGAATAAATTAGATTTGTCTAGATGTCGTGCGTTGACTGATAATGCAGTACACACGATTGCACATGGAGTGTCAGGATTAACTTCATTAAAATTGGAGGGCAATCAAAAAATAACGACACGTACAGTGGTGCATTATGGAAGCGGTCCTGACAAATTGATGTTTGCCGATGTATCACCGGCATATTTTGGCTATCAGCCGAAGGAGAATGCCGAGTTATTGATTGTGAAGGCTGAGGAAGATCGAGCGGATGCTGGAAGTGCTCTAATCATTCAGATGCTGATACGACGACGAATAGCTTGGAAGGTGTATAAGGAACGGAGGCGATGGTGGTTGATAACACATACTATTCCTAGAGCCCAAGCATGTTATAGAGGTTATGTAATCAGAATGAAATATGCGGATTATCAAGAGCGTATGAGAGAGAGACGTATGGCTATTCGTATTCAAAACAATTACCGAAGATATGCGAATGTCATGGCACGCTATCGAATCCAAAGGGATATACGCATTAATAAACTTAAGCTACATAGTGCCATAACTATCCAGCGCATGTTTTGGGGTCTTATCGGCAGAAAACGAAGTAAAGTGAGAAGAAATGAAGCAGCCAATGAGAGGCTTGAGGAGGCCAGAGTACAGGCTTTGAAAGAACAAAAAGCTATCATGATACAGTGTTTATGGCATATTAAAGTGGCACGTGGGGTGATGACTGAGAAGAAAAAAGGTGTGTATGAATATCTTTTTATATGGTTATATATTCTTATAAGTACATGTTTTTCGATACGTTTGATTTTTTTTCACTGTACCGACCATTCAAAAAAACAAATATATTAATTATTATACTACTTAATGTCTAAATGTACATGTATGGTATGATGGTATGATTAGAGTTACGATTGCAGCGGATTCGGGAGAGCCTTGAAAATCGAATGTGCCGCATTATACAACGACTGGAAAGAGGAAGGGCAGGTAAGCTGTACTACTATTATTACTGCCACTATTACTACTGTCACTACTACTAGTACGTTCCACTGCTATGAACTGACATCTTACTGCACTGTCATATTACCACTCTCGACAACTCCTTTCTCAATACGACCATTGCTACAAAACAGGTAGAAAATATGCAGCTTATGTCCTCTGGCTCAAGGAGATGGAAGCACTACGCTTTCGTATGGCTAAGGTACTCCAACGCGTCTACAGAGGCCATGTGGGTAGACTCATTGCCGCGGAAGAGAGGCGTCTTCGTGAGATTCGCATACGTAATGCAATGGCATTAATAATTCAGTGCTTTTGGAGAACATGCCGGGCCAAGATGATAGTTGCGATACTGCGGGCTTTGCGAATTTTGAGAGCAAAACAGTACAAGAATTCACGTACTATTCAACGTGTGTTCAGAGGCTATCGGGCACGATGCCAGCTGTTAATCAAGCGTGCAGAGATGGAAGCCCGCTTACGTGTAATGTTATCTAGTATAAAGATCCAGAAGTTGTTTAGGGGTCATAAAGGTAGAGAAATTGCAGAGGTGGAGAGGGCGCTGAAAGCCAGTGAAGCGCAGGCTAAACCTTTGTATGCTGTGTTGCGTGATTTGGAAGAAGATGGTATTAAAGAAACCAAGAACTATAGTCGTATTGAAGGTGTGATGGCACATACAGAACACGAAGTGTCAGAGATCATACGTGAATTAGATCATGCGACCCGAACCACAGCCAAGTTTACAGATAGTCATAGAGTGAATGGCATCCCACAGCGGTTCTTGACCAAGTATTTGATTGTGAGATTGGATGACCATTTAGTAAACGAAAAGGTAAGTGACGTAAAGTGAATACAACATTTTATACTCATAAAACTAGCACTACTGCATAACGCTATCTTTGCACTGATATTAACTCACTGAATTAATTAACATTGTAAATTAACAGGAAAAAGCAAAGCGTCTCCACGCCGAACTTGTTGAATCAAAGACAGCGTTACGTGTAATTGATCGTAAAGTGCGAGCCGCGCAAAGAGAGCTGGTACCACTCACCACAGGTCTCATTGTCAAGACCAAGAATGATCGTTTCCATCGGTTGAGGTCATATGTACGGAAAGTGCGTGCCTCTGCCACGAAAATTCAATCACTATGGCGTAGGGCAATTGTACGTACCGTGTACACTGATGACGCTCGTGATTATTGGGTGGAGTGTTATGATGACGAACAAGGGCCTGATCCGTATTATTACAATACGTGGACGTTGGTGACCCTATGGAAGGCTCCTTTAGCATATAAATTATTTGTGGGAAGGTATGGCGCTGCGAGTGAATTAAAGGCAAGTAAGGCCGGGAGTCAGTATAACGAATGGATTGAGATTGAGGAGGGTGGGAAGATGTACAAGTATAATGTGAACACGAAGGAGTATGTTGAAAAAACATAATAGTCATATAGATAAATACTAGCATAGTAGAATCAACATACTACTTGAGTAGTGTATAAGTAATAGTCTTTTCTTGATTTCAACATAGTCAACAATAAGGTAGTCGATAGTAGAAATCGGTGCTCGCTAACCTTTCACTCATAATAGTCGTCGGGGAAATGGGATGTGAAAACCAGGTAAAACTCTGCCATACACAAAAATCGAATCCATAGTGGAGGTTTTACTAATTACCAGTTCCCTTAGTCCCAATATTATACTTCAAGTAAATATATAATAATATAATATAGTTTAATAATAATAGAATTTGTAATATAATATAGTTTAATGGAAATCCATTTTATGGGAAAAAAACGGAGCGAGAATACTCCCTCATCCTCTTTTTTCAACGATCGAAGAAGACAAATTGCAATTCTTTAATGTTAATTTTGTTAATCTTAAAGTTGTGAAGTTAGTGGTAGTTATTACTTAAATAATTAATAATTCCTATGTTTTAACCGTCACTGAAGCAAAATCAAGTCCCTTAAGCAGAGTATGGGCTTCAAATATCTTCAGATCATCCTTTTGAAGAGCTCTGGAACCGATTCCAAACATACTCGAAAATAGACGGATTTCCTTTATTGCTTAGAGAACTTGTCAGCTTGGAATTAATTCGTCAACCTCATTGCCATCTCCAAATTCGATTGTTGCCAGGATAAGATATATTTTTATCATGCACATAAGCATAGAAAAGTGCTTGACCAATTTTTCCTAACGAACTTTATACTAAAGTAGTTCAATCGGATTGTCTTAATTTCACCGTGTTTTTGTTACTGAAAGTATTCATCAGTTAATCGAATTGATTAACCAGACTTTTTCTCGGAGGTAGCATTAGATAAGCCTACGGAATTATTTATTATAGCAAAAAAAAAATCTTTGTGTATATAGTTGGTGCGAATGAATAACTATATGAAGTCTTTGAATAATAAAGAACTTACATGGAATCAGTTAATTCTAAACTATTGAAATTGCATTCATTAAAGCCCAATCCCATCGCCATATATTATTATCCATTGCACTGTTATTATATACTTAAGTACACAAGTAGCATTGTTTTAATAGAAAAAAGTAAATTTATCTAATTGACAGTTAATTGTCTGCAAGCCTGACTTAAATTGATTCTATTAGCTAATTCCAATAAACTTTCTTACTATACGTATACTTCATTTAGTTATTCATTTATACCGATCTGAGCATCTCTTCATTTTATCGAACTATAAACTTACCAACTTCTTTTACTGGTTTTGTGCTAGCGAGGGGCGGGAGACCTCTGCGGCCAAAAATCCAATGACTGAAGCGGTACTAGTATTATCAAAACGTGTACTTTAATTACAGGTAAGTCATACAATACTTTAGAACTTTTAACATTTTATCTTTTCAAAAAAAGAGAAATCCTTGCAGCCATTCATTCGAGTCGTGTTCTTCTCGAACACGATCATTTTCTCGAGGCAAGTGAAAAGTGAACATTAATAATGTCTGAAACCAAGAATATCGAAGAAGCTTCTCGCTCTAATAAGAAAGCCAGGGGCGACGGCATTCATGCCACAGGTGTGCATATGATCACGAAAGAGATGGTAGGTCAATAAAAAGTGTAAATGCAATATATTTCAATTAACTGATGTGGTCGTGTACAGGCTAAGCGACCTATTATTATATGCTCATGCATGTGTGCTTTCATAATGGTCCTAGCGGTCATCTTGGTCACAGCAGGGCTGGCAACCATCTCTCAACCAACTGAGTTCGATTGGAATATCGCACCCACTGAAGAGTCTCGTAACTCTGATGCCGTAGCGGATGCGAGAGAAAATGTAGATAAGCTGTACTCCATCACTGGTGTGCGTACTCAACCCTACTTTGACAATTTTCAATTTATCTACTCCGCAAAACGTACAGAAGACTTGTATGTCTCTAAATATATAGAGCATATGTGTAGGATAGAATCGAATCTGGTATTAAATGATAAATTTGTGGACTATTGTCAGCTTGATGGAAGCGGCGAGTGCGTGCTTTCAGAAGGCTCAATAGTGGTATACTTCTACGAATTCGCCTCGCTCGCGGATTGGAACTGTTCTTCCCTAAATGAAACTGTGGTCGCCATAAAAAAAGAAGAAATGTACTCCGTAATGGACACTGTCGCAGGCCAGAAGAGCTATGGGTACTGGTTAAGCAAAGACTCCGTTTCGAATGGCTTCTCTACATTGACACAAAGCAATTGGGTACTTGGTGGTCCTCTTGAAGGGTTCGATTCCATCGAAGAGAAGGAAGATGACCAGGTAATACATACTAGACTATTATCATTATGGCTGTTATATTTCCTTGGCGCTTGACTTTCTGTCTGTTAGTTATTTTTATCTCTATCTGTTTTTTATTTCCTTTCTTACTTCACTCAATCCTCTTCTCACTCTGTTACCCATCTCATACTATTCATCTATTATATTTCTATATATACTAGAGAGAGAAATACCTCAAGTTTCTTACCAAAAAGGACAGTATTGGAGGGATAGAAGAAGAACTCCTTGATGTGTTTAATATTGATACAAATGAAGATGGAATCTTTCCCTTCTATCCATCGCCCTATATGGAGGATGCAGCCAACAGTGGTCTGGACGTCAAATGGTACATGAATCTGTTTCTAGATAATGAGATTGTCCGTCTTGTGAATAGTGACCTGATGTTTGCAATGTTCTCTATTATTTTTGTATGGATATGGATGCGTGTACATACTGGTTCCACTTTCATTGCATCTCTTGGAATGTATATGGTATTTTGCTCCGTCCCTGTGTCGCTGCTGCTATACAAGGGTCTCTTCCAAATTCCATATTTCGACTCCTTGCACACCTTAGTGATTTTTATCGTACTTGGTGTAGGTGCAGATGATATATTTGTTTTGGTAGATTCATGGAAACAGACACGGGATGAGTATCCTGGTGACATATCGTGGCATTGTGATATACCTCTGACCCATAAACGCTTGGAATCTTGTTATGCGGTAAGTGTAAGGTAGTCAGGATACCAGCTACATAGTAAGCTGTAATATTATATCTTACTTTTTGTATATATGTTAATATATATAGCATACCTTAGCAACTGTGTTTAATACAAGTTTTACCACCTCCATGGCATTTATCGCCACTGGATTTTCGCCTTTGATGCCAATAGCAACCTTTGGATGGTTCGCTGCAACTTGCATCGTGGTCAATTACATTTTCGTGATAACATTAATGCCTCCTGTAGTGATAATTAATGAGATGTACTTCGAGCGCACTTGCACGTTTTGCGGTGGAAGTCGATCTGAAGTGCACGAGACTAGTCATTGTTCGAATGTAGCAAAGGAAGAGAACGAAACGAAACAAAATCCTGCAGTCGTGATGACCCCGGAGCCTGCTGGTAATGCTGTGGAAAGTGGTGGTGAACAGTCTGGTTTGGAGATGGTCTTAGCCTCACAGGAGCAGTCACTTGAGGTATTAGGAGATATCATTCCCCCAACTGACAATAACCTAGGTGAAAGTAGTAGTCTTGGTAAACCATTAAAGAAACTCCCTTCTTATACCGATCAAATACTCAACTTGAAACCAATCCGTTACTATATCAAGTTTATTGAATGGGGTGTGGATATGAATGTGGGTAGTAGTGGAATCCAACATATTCCTGTGGCTTCGATTATAATTGTAGTTACGCTGTTAGTGTTCGCTATTGTTAATGTGGTTTATGGATTGCAGTTAAAACCACCAGAAGAAACAGAAGAGTGGTTGCCATCCCGGCACATGTTTACATTGGCACAGAATACCCTCGCTGATGACTTCTTAAGTGCGGATGATATCTCGTACGAAGAGATTACTCTAACTTTTGGCATCAAGGGAATCGACAGAGGAAACTTTAATATTTATAAACCGTCAAAGAATAGAGGTAAAGCTGTATATGATTCAGACTATAACCTGGCTGCTCCTGCTTGTCAGAAGGTTTTTGTCAAAATGTGCGCTGACGTGCAGGATTATTCATGTAGCGCAGATGCATGTAAGCCGTCCAAGAAGATTGCGAGATTGAATACTACAGAATGTTTTATGATAGACTTCCGAGAGTGGGCGGACTTGACGTACGCTGAAGATACTTATGCCATGAATGAAACAACTTTTTACTCTCGTTTATTAGAATACAGAGGGTCTCAATATCAGCGACATGATAGTACTCAGACATGGGAGTCTCAAATAGGGTTTATCGATGATGAGTTGAAATTTGCAAGTATCTACTTCAGTTCCTCAATGAAAAGATTTACTTCCTTACAAAACAAGTTTGATGTGACAGATCGCATGGAGGATTTTGTGAAGCATGTACGTCGGTATGACGAGTGTGACGAGTGTGATTGTAAGAGTCTGCTGTACACTGGTCAGTTCGCCTTCAATTGGATGCGCTCTGAAGAAGGGATAGTGACAGGGTTTTATCAAGGGCTAACCATTGCCTTCCCTGTCGCACTTTTAGTACTTTTGGCAGCCACTCAAAATATCCTGATTGCTTTCTATGCCATTGCTACTGTCTTCTTTATCGTGTTTGGTGTGCTTGGTTTCACAAATTATGCATTGGGTTGGGACTTAGGTATTGCTGAGAGTATTGCTGGTATTATCATCATTGGGTTTTCAGTCGATTATACAGTGCATTTAGGACACATGTTTAATGAAGCGGAAGCTCATGGACAACATACCCGTACAGAAAAGTTCGAGTATACGAGTGAAAAAATTGTAGGCACCATAGTAGGTGGGGCGATCACTACCGCCGGTGCAGGCGTATTTATGTTCGCCTGCCAGTTGACATTTTTCTTCAAGATGGCTGCTCTTATAGTGTGCACCATTGTGTTGAGTTATGTGTACTCGTTGGGTTTCTTTATGGCGTTGCTCTATTTGGTTGGACCAGAGCGGGATCAGGGTAATGTCGCTACATACTTCCAAAGTGTTGCAAAGATCATTCATCCCGATGGAACCAAAGCTGAACCTATGCCCATACCACAACAGGATGATGAAGACAGTGGTACTGGCAATGGAGACGTCGGTATTGGCAACTTATGAAATAATACGTGAAACACCAAGTAAACATGCATGGTGTTACGTTGATGCATTGTGTTAACAAATGGAAAAAATGAAAAAAATATGTTTTCCTTCACAAAATTCAAATTCTTTAGAGGTCCTGCATGTCGATTGAGCAATTCTTTCATTATTGAAGAATAGGCCACGTAAATCATGGGCAACCAGCCCTACAACTTTATTGAACGAATCCTACAATTAAGAAAATAGAAAAACGATGAAAAAAAGAGTGTCTGTCGGAGAGAGACAGCAAGAAAAATCAATTTACAGTCTTGTCGAAGTTTATTTACGCTGTTACCATATATGCTACTTAAAGTTTTAATAAGACAATATATGCTGATTATGTTTTTTTAAAAGAGTATATTAATGCCCATTTCTCCTCATCACTTCACCCCTACTGGTATAGTAATGTGCAATATACTTAAAATAGTATATTTATCCCTAAACTCTATACTAAGTAGTACGTAATACTTGTGTATGACAAAGACCTGTGGGGATTGGCCCAGCCACTTCAAGCCAATATTAAAATGTGTGTTACACACCTGCACATATATATAATATAATAAGTAATACTTAAAGAACTATTTATTTACCTCTACCTTTTCCAGCTAATACTCCTCGCTGTGTTCCATACACCTCAATAAATGGTCCAGTCACCCCTCGTCGGCTTCCTAGCCGTCATTCAATAAAGTTATAATCATTGTCAGCTCGGCTCGGATTTCTTCCACGGAATATACTCCAATGGTTGCTGACCCGATGATTGCATTTTATCGGCATATCTCCGATTTGATGAATACTGACCTTCTTCTAGTGCCGCCAGCTCTTTCTTATCCCATTTGCTGATCAAATGCTGCTCTTTCTGCTTAGCTTTTTTCTTGTCAGCTTCCCGTAGTCGTTGTAACTCTTCAATCTCAATTTTTGTTCCACCTCCACTTGGTTCTTAGCTCTTTGTAATATATTCACAATCGTTTCCCTGTCGTATTCATCATTTTTAATATCTTTCATAGAAATAGCTCTGCTACAATTAGAAATGCTTCTATTATCTTCAATTGTTGATAATGAGGGGAGATATGTCCATACTTCATCATATTCAACAATAGAGTGAACATATAGCTTGAGAAATAGGACAATCATGGTGTGGGTGGTTGAGAGAACTGATAGTGCCAATAGGGCCTGCGATGATTGACTTAAGGAAGGAGCAGTTATAACCCCAAGTATTTTCAACAGTAAGCCAATAATATTGGTATACTCTGTTAGATTTTGTCAAACCTCAGGTATATGAATGACTAAAGCTCTCCATTATAGTGCAACTAGTAGTATAGTATTACAAGTTAGACAACACCAAATAGAGAAATGGTATTAATAGTAAAATTATGAGCAACAACTCTTGTTGCTCTTCATCCATGCTCTTGGTACACCCTTTTGAAAGATTTTAATACACCAATTATCATTTTATTTTTTAAATTTTAAATCCCCATATACATTCTATCAAAGGGGTGCTTTTTCTGCCTTTTCTACAATAGCGTACATTACTACCAATCGATTTCGATCGCCACCTAATCGCTACCTAATTCGCTACCAAAAGCATTCTAATTCGCCAACAACAAAAATTATATCATAATAACATATTAATTTTGATTATTAAAATGGTATCGTTTTTAAAACGAATTAACCGCATAATGGCGTTAGACTTTAAAAACAATCTTCAAAATCATCTAAATCTGTATCACTCGTAATAATACTGCTTTTGGTCTTTTTTCAAAAATACCGCCGTATTTATTTTTTATTCTTGGATTTTTTTAGTTCCTTTAATTGCGATGTGATGTATGCTTTTGACATATCAATACTGTGATGCATCGTTTCCGCAAGCGCAATTTTGTCATCAATACTCAATTTCTTTACATCTCGTAGTTTTTCATTAATCCATATATGCCGAACCGAATAAACCCCCATCAATCCTTCGTATCCAATTTGACGGTTCATATCACTATAAAACTTACTAATATAATTATTGAATACTTTTTTATCAAAATTAATGGTGTTATCTTTGATGTATTTATTAAATATTTTACTTTGTTTTACACTTAATTTGAATTCTTTGCCTCTATCAATGTCTTTAAGAGTTTTCCCTACATTGTATTTGAATACAATTTTTCCATCTCGTAATTTAATAAAAAAAATTAATTTTTCATTAGTTGCATTTTGTCGCAAAGTTAAAACTGAACCTGAAAATTCATCACAAACATCTATGCGATTTCTATATGATGTCAGCGTATTCAGACTGGGCAACTTTATCTTTGTGTGTTTCACGTGATACAGTGCTATAGTATTTTTGTAATTTGAAAAATGCTTCTTTTTGTTTTTGATTTGTGTAGTCTTTCAAATACAACATATGTGAAATCAAATTAAATACTCTAAAAAACGTCGCACGAGACGAGGCACTCCAACTATCCTTTGAATTAGCGTATGCTTCAATTTTTTTAACATTTTTTAAACATTTTGCAATATTATTGGAGCATTCAGGATTTGACTTTATACATGCATTGTATGTATCTCGGTCTATTTTTTTTGTGCCTTCAGCAATATCATCTACATTATTTGATTTTTTTCTGTTGTTGAAAAACTCAATGATTTCATCATCAGTCGGAGAACCAATTTTTATTTTGTTTTTTGCTGTTGTTGTATAATTTTTGCTTGGGGTTCAATTTCAGGTTCAATTACAGGAGTTGGTTCAGGTTCATCATAATTTGCTATAATATTCTCTCGGGGTTGAATGAGTTTCTGATAATATTGTTTGTTGTACTCCTTTTTAATATCTTTATTATGTTGCTGGTCAACATATCTTTTATTGCTTTCTTTTTTGAGTTTTTGCAAGTGAGCGATTTTCTGTTCAGGTGTCATATTCAATAATTTTGGCATTGTAGTTGTATACTATATGTTTAGATAATGATATATGAAGGATACTTCTTAAATCACTTTTTTATATTATTATATTATTTCCTAAATATATTCCTTAATTAACACAACTACCTAAATTATGATTTTTTATAAGGTCTATAATATTGGATAGATTATTTTCAATCCTTTCAGTGATTGAATATTTTGTATTTTTATTTATATATTCCGTTTGTATAATGCAGTATCAAATGAAACATTTAATATATTTTTTAATATTTGTATTTTAGATGAGTGCTTGTTAATATCCCTAAACTTGTATTCATTAAAAATAGTTTGTAATAACTTATCACTCATTTTTAATTGTTTTTTTATTTCTATCAATAGCTATTAATTCTTTATTAGTTGGTATTTATTAGTTCTGTTTTTGTATTTCCTTAAATATACACTCAGTATTATTCATTGATTTCTCTAATTGTTGAAAAGAAAACATAGGTTTTCATTCCATGCATCTCCTAATTTTTTGTGTGGAGTGTCTATGTCAAACTTATTCATAAAGTAATATTTTTTTAATGTCATCTTTTGTATAAAATTTTCTTGTTGAGACATCAATAATTGCTGTATTTGTTCTGCTTAACTTTCATTTATTGTTTCTAAATTTTCAAATAATACAACACAATCAATTTCATCAAATATTTTTTAATTTCTTTTTGTAATTGAGTGTCTATAAGTAATATTGATTTATCCATTTTATAACCTGCTTTTTGGAAAAAAATCTCAAATGCTTTATCTTCAATATAGAATGAATTATATATGGTGTCATATACAGGGTTGTTTATAAGTTTGGTATCATTTTCATACACTGCAGGATTGACTAATTTCTTACCAAGATATACAACATTAATGGTTTTAGATTGTAAATGTCTAACACGTGCCGATACTTGAATAAGGTCACGTGGTTTTATAAAACCAGCAACAAATAACCAGCAACTATCAAATCTATTTAAATCAAAATTAACACCACAAGTAATACACGTATTAGTTAATACATAGTCGTAATTACTCCTATTAACATCACTCAATGTTTTTTTAATATCGTCATCGACATCAGCATTATATGCAATACACTTTTTTTTACTTTTTAGTTCAATTGATTGTTTTACAATTTCCATATCTTTCTTGTAAGGATAAAATAAAAAAACCTTTTTTCCATTTCGTAATTCATTTACGATTTCAGTTAAACCTAACGTTTTACCATCATCATCTCCTTCAAAACTTTCATCAGCATTTCTTACAAAGTTTTTAAAATATAAATTATTTGTCATTTCGATCGGTTTCCAAATGCAGTCTATGGTAATATTTTCATCAATACTTTTTTAAAAATTAATTGTTTTTGTTGTAATGAAAGCATCCAATACAATAATTTTTGTTGCTCCACGAATTATATTAATCAACTTATTCAATACATTGCTTTTTATTGCTTCCATAAACGAACCTACAAAACAATCCAATACGCTTTCAATTTCGTCAATAATAAGCGTATTATATCTTTTTTTTTCGTCAATTTGAATTAACGACTTCAAACAAATGGATATATTTTTTGCATCGTTATAGAGTGTTTTTTTAGCTCCCTTGGAATAATCACAACAGTCTAATTTATGAGTGTTATAAGTTGCAACAGAACCATCATCATTTAATTTGTCAGGTGTATCCCATTCAATATCTATCATACGAGAATATGTGCCTTTATGTAATGATTGACGATGTCCTAACCAAATAAAACCATCGTCAATATTTTTTAAATATTCCAGTGTCTGTGCGGTTTTCCCTTATCCCATACCAAGATGAATACACGTCAATTTACAATCATTCGTATAATGCTCTTGTCCTAATCTATCTGATTGAATTTTTTTAATATCGTCAGGCAACTCAAACATTTGTTTAAACTCCAAACTTACGTGTTCTTAACTGACATCTAGCAGCTTCATCAAAGTAACAACCGGATATATATAACGGCTCTTCATTCATTATTGTCAGTGTGTCTTCTGTCCTGCCTTACATTTTGCACATACATACAACAGAAACAAATTTTCAAAAATCATAAGTGAGCTCTCCATTTTATATTTAGCTAGACAATATGTATATGTCATCATGTCATACATGCATCATGCAATCACACCACACACATCGTGGTATTCCATCCTCGCCCTACTCAATAGTCCATACCGCTAGTAAAATGTATCAAATGGAGTCATATTACTAAAGAAAGAATCGTCATATTGGCAAAAAACACTGACTGACTCTGTGCTACTATTTAAAGCAACACAGACTACACATAGAGAGGATATCAACATACCACCATAACCACTTCACTAACTATATACAGTGATAGTATAAGGTAAGAAGTAACTGGTGGTTGTTGATGATGACGGTCCAGGCCTTTAGGTGAGAGCAACATCTATGCAAACACTTTCATGTCCAGATCCCCCCCCCTTAGTAACCACCAGTCAATGCATGCATACCAGCAACAAGTACTGCTATACAAGGTGGGTTATTATTGATATACTTCTATTTTTACATCGATTATAGATCAGAGATTATCTATCCAACAAGATAATAGAAGCAAGAGTCCAATTGATTCAGCTTATGTATGGCTAATCATCCCCCATTGATACATTCGGCAGTATATAGCAGTGACTAATGATTGACATGAACTTGTGTACAGCCCATTTGTATGTATGGTGAGCATGTATGTATGCATATATGTATGTGTAGTATGCATATTATCATTCGTTTCTTCTATTACCTTCTTTACTGCAGTTCCTATAACTGCGGTGCTGCAACTCGAATTATTCATTGTATGGGTGGCCCCTTTAATCGCAGCACGTGGTCGAGGCCTTCACGTTCCGAAGACAAGGATCATGGACGCGCAGTTACCACAGTACATCAAGGTAGCCGTTCTAAGCAGTATTCATGCATATGCCCTCGGTAATACTATCATGGCAACACATCGTCGCAATTGCATATATGCTTCCATTCTATAGATGATTAACATCAATTTAAAGCCCACTTCAGCATATCAAACATATCATTTTTTCCTGTGACAGAAGTCATATCCCATCTCCATGAGGACGGCGAACTATTATTTAGTGTCCTCACTTCGTGCCCACAAATAACTGCGAAGTTTTCCAGTCGAAGCACTCGTACCTTTCATTTGCCGATTGTTGAAACGTATGTCGGAAAAGCAGATGTGTGCTTATAATGAAGATATACATACAAGGGTTCAAAACTTGTATGTCATGTTTAAGTTTAAAGAAAACATTACCCAGAAGCATAATAGATCAAAATATGTAACGACTGTGTCTGATGACGAGGTGTCCAACCCCGTTCACAAGGAAGATTTCGTTAATAGTATCAATGACAAGCCAGAACCACTTGATAGTTACCGTTCCAGCAGTAGTATAAGCTTCCAACCAATGTTTGAAATGCTATCATTTAGATATGTCAAATATGGGCTGTTTTTCATCCTAGGGATATCGGCTATTTCGATTATGTTATCTGTACTGAAGTCAGATGACTCAGACATATCCAATACAATGGGGATCGATTTAACGCAATACCAACGCATATTTATTCTTACTTCCCCTTATGGGCGTTCGGCATACCCCTATAAAGATATGTTTATGCCTATGTTTGCCTCTGCGTCACTAACAGCCAGAAATGCCAATATCACAAGTGCCATCATCAACATACACGGTTATACACGCAACGCGGGTATGTTTTTATCTAATCATATTAAAATTTACATATATAATATCACAAACAAGCAACCAAGTATATATATTATACATATATGTTACGGAATTCTTATTATATCTTATGTCCCTGCAACTGTAGAAACATATTTTTATGCGGCAAATGAAGCTGTAGGATATCATGATAAAGCCTTGATCGTAACACCTTACTTTACGAAGCACCCTATTAAAGGTTCTGATTGGGGGACTGAGAAGATTGAAGCTGGCTCAAGTCAGAACCATAATGATAATAATGACATTAACGACTATGATAATGGTATGATGTCAGTGCACTGGAACCACTCAACGTGGATGCAAGGTGAGATATATAGGTGTACTTCATATTGTAATGTCATTCTACTGCGATATTACACTCCTAACCAACTGATTCTACACTCGACATCTCAGGGGGTAACAATACACCTAAACCATACCACTACACTTCCTCGTTTGACATATTGGATGACTTAGTACGTCATTTATCTAACAAAGATTTGTTCCCTTCCATGCGGCTTATTACACTTGCAGGTAGTATTGGGAAATTTGTTCATTACCATACTACTAACCTACTTTATTTTACTATACAAACATACGCTAACCTATGCTATACTACTAATTTACGCTTACTATATTTTACTTACAATGCTATGCTACAATCTACTATTACTGCATACTGCTTGTAGGGTACTCAGCAGGGTCACAGATGGTAGCACACTATGCGTGGGCGTCGGAGTTAGGCTCTCGTAGCAGCAGTAACAACAATATTACTAAAACTAGTAGTACTGATAGTGCAACGGATAATACTACCGATAGTAATGGTCATGGTACACCAGAAGTGAATATCCGATTCATATTAAGTGGGTCATCAAGTTACCTCTATCTGGATAATCGACGTCCACATCCCTCTTGTTTGGAGCTGTATGATGAAGGAGCAAGCCTAGCATGTGAGTCATTCGAACTTCCAGATAACGAGACATTACGTTCATGTGGAGATTATGATATCTGGAAGTATGGGGTCGATGGCTTCCCGAGGACAGGTTACTTGTATCTGGAAGGCCTAGGTAGAAGTGATGAGGTATAGGACATGACACTACACAATACATATTCAAATTTATATATGTGTATTTCTTTATATATATATGTGATAACACAATATTTACACTCATACTGCGTTCTGGTGATAGTGATGATGAATGTATGCTTGGCATGGGATTACTCTATGTACACGATATATCTTCAATGTATTTTTAATGATAATACAGAAAATCTTTATTATAATATATTAAAGTATAATATATTAAAGTATAATAAAACGATTTGTAACTATAATGGTATGCACTGCATGTATGCATTATAATGACACTACGGTGGTGGCTGTGATTGTGGTGTAGAAAGTGCAGAATAGAACGAATCAGCTCAGACTGAAAGATATCCACTTCGTCTTAGGTAAGTATGTCAATTGGAAGTGCCATAACTCTATTATTGTCGCAGTAGTATGTACTTTGCCCATGTTTTGGCAGTGTGATTAATGACTCTTTTATGACTCGTGATGATGATAGGTGATGCTGATGTGTGCAATTGCAACATTGAGGGCTATACAAATGAAGAAAAGCACTGCTATCCCAATTCGAGAAAATATGCGTTATCAACCCCTACGGCATCATACACATCATCACTCACAACGTCACATACCACAGAGGAAGATGACAACAGTAAAGAGGAAGAGGGCTCCAGTAGTAGTAGTAGTAGTAGTAGTAGTAGTAGTGGTAGCAGAAGTCAGCAACAATTAGATGCACCAGTATCATGCGAACCCTCTGCTTTTGGTGGGGAGGGTTGCTGTGATACATACCCAGACTCCCACACGAACTTACTGTCACACACATGTGGATCTAACATGCAAGGGTCAAATCGCTTCCAGCGGGGGCTCTTATACATGCAGTATTTAAGTATTCTGTGGCAGAACTATAGTTACACGCCTTCTGTAGAGATAGTGCATGGTATGGGACATAATCGGGATGTGTTTTATCGGTCTAAAACGTTTCAGCGATTAGCGTACATTGATGAGTGATTAGCTAGTGAGGAATTATACGATGATCGATTTGGTGTATTTGTACTACTAGCAACAATAAAATTACCAATTATAATGTTGTGATATAAAAAAGAGAGCGTGGGGTCACTACGTTATGACTGCACTTTTGCAATATTTTTCAAGAACACGAAACCCAATCGTTATTTTTACTTAGCACTGAAGTACTATCATATACTTGAAGTACTAAAGTGGGCCTCACAAAGAAATATATCAATGCTATACTGAAGTATTATTAGTCAGTGTACAACTTAAAGTACTCCATATTTGCTACAATAATTGGCAATTTATGGGCAAAATTTTCGAATGAAAATAATTGCAATTTTCTTCTTTTGATCCAATCAATTCCATTACCAATGCCAATTATACTAATTAATTGTTACACAGCCCTGTTCGCTGCTCAATTCGGGTGTTAATGGGCCCCGAAGAAATTCAAGATGTGTTCTTACGTTGTTTTCAAAAACGTGGTTGTAGTAAGAATGTCCCGAAATATCATTACTAACAATATTTTGAGTCCAATTATATAACTTCAGCCATTCGTATTCCTCTTTACTTCTACTTTGAAGTTACGAAAGAAATTGAGAAAATTAGCTTGTACAGACTCATCATCAGGCGAATCTTTCATATTAAACCCGATACAGGAGGCGTCATCTTATTCTGGTGGCGATTTTTCTTCTTCTGTTGAACCTTGTGGTTCCCGAAACTGTGGTTATTACGTCCGCTTGAGTATGTTGGATTATGGTATAGTGACGTCATGATATATGCAGTGTGATGCATATGTATTAGTATTAGTATATATTATGCATTAGTAGTTAATGATATATTACATGATATTGTTGAGGTATTCAATAGTGTAAGTATATATTGACTAGCTATATGTTTACTAATACTTATGCAATATGTATTGGTATTTAATGATACATTATACATCACATGATGATGCAACGGTAGCGTTGAATCATAGTCTATTCACTAGTGTAATTAGATATTGACTAACTATATTGATTGAACAGATATTATGTGAAATATGAAATAAATATCTAGAAAGTAACACACTGAAAACATGAACAGACTGTACAAGATACTGTGTGAAACGGGTGGTTTAAGCAGTAGATGTTGATGAAGAGCAACAAGAGTTGTTGCTCACAATTTTTACCATTAATACCATTTCTCTATTTG
>JACKZZ010006009.1_pt1 | contig 26110 bp, 24 predicted proteins | sample 8027871 | NCBI WGS metagenome assembly JACKZZ01 (sample SAMN15724774, study PRJNA655200) | protist metagenome | isolation source: fluorescence activated cell sorting (FACS) single amplified genomes of... | place: USA: West Boothbay Harbor, Gulf of Maine | collected 2000-07-19 | reverse complement strand
TCGGGAATGGTTGAACGCTTGATAATATTTTTGAAATGCTTTTTTTGTTTTTTGTTTTATTTTTGTAGCAATTTGCAAGGAAGCGAATGCTCTAATACCGGTGCTGAGGAAGCAGCAATTGAATCAGAATCAAGAGAAAAAACACTTGCTGAGTAGCGTCCTTAATTGTGTTGCGGACACCACTGTCACGCGCTGTAGCTTTGGTACGGAAATAGATCCCTCAATTTCATTAAGCCTGGATCCAGACAATCCAATGCGTTCTAAATGCACTAGCCCTAAAGCTACTTTAAATAGTGCAAGCTTTGCTGAAGATGAAGAAGATGAACATGGTCGAGCCAATTCGTATGTGGGCACGGGTGGATACATGGTAAGCTGAGCAAATTTTGGACTGTCATGCTATTCAATTTAGATTCGTGTGCGCTGTGTGCTGTGTGCTGTTTTGTTTGTGTTTGCGCTTATGCGTTCTGCTGAAATGGATGTGCCGTATATGTGATTTCTCCGGTATAGGCTCCGGAGATGGTCTTGATGCTCATGGGTAACAGCGGTTGGAGACGTGAAGGATATACCAAGGCGGTAGACTGGTGGAGCCTCGGGGTTACCATGTACAAGCTGTTGCTTGCAAAGTACCCTTTTGCTGCTGTTGAGTCAAGTGGTCTTGGTGGTGCTATTGGCAGTGCTGAAGCCCAAGGTGCCAGTCTTGACCGCTATGAAGCCCTCCATGATGATGTCGACTATTCCGCGTTTAACTCCTACCCTGAATTGGTGGATCTCCTATCTGGTCTTTTGACCGTGGATGATACCAACTGGTTCTATCGAGGTGGCTACTCATGCTTATTACACTAATATTGATTGGGCTGCACTTGAATCAAAGAATATCCCCCCGCCTCCCCTGCAAGGGGGTGATATTCCTGTTCCAAAGTACGCTTTTCATCGATCATTGCGTCAGCTACTGATTGAAACCGGTCGAGATAACTTTCTGCAACCTCCAGCAGATGTCCAAGCAATGGATGATGCTCATGATGAGGGAATTATTGGTCCATTTGAATCTTGGGAATACACCTCACCTGCAGCTGTTATGCTGGAGATAAGTGCTCTTGCTACAGGTTCATCATTCTAAGTTATATAATGTCATGACAACTATTATGATGCTGATGTGTAACATATGTGTTCATTATTAGTATTTTTCTTTGCATGTTTTTATGCGGAATTGAATTGATTTTTATGTGTAATGTGATGAGATTATGTGAAGTGATTTTTGATTGATTCTGTAATTACCGTATTATCAATAATTGTAATATTTAATATTTTTGACAAATAACATAACGTTATTGCAGAAGCCGAAAGCTTATTATCAGTTCCCAACGCTATGTCGTGCTACTATTCACACTAATATATAAATTGGCAGATTGTCAAAGCATTCTGATTTTTCCAGGTTTTGTGGTGTATGCAGTCAAAGTCACTTGAAATCCAGGAAATAGAGTATATACAACATACAGCAGCTGCCGCAGCACGGCAGCAGCTCATGATGTCCAGATCATTGTCGTCGTTTCACCAAATATTCTTTTCAAACGTGCCAGGCGAAAAGCGAACAACCGAAACATCAGGGCTGCTGTGGAGCAACTGCGAGCTCTACATGGATGACATCATTGTTTTTGGAGACACCAAGGAGCAGTATCTGAAGAACCTGGAGAACGTCCTTATGCGCCTGGAGGAAAAAGGACTGACGGTCAATCCCAAGAAGTGCAAGTTGGGATACGAGGAAGTAGAGTTTGTGGGGCACTTGGTAAGCAAAGAAGGTGCAACGATGAGCGCAGAGAAGATAAATAAGGTGCTTAACTTCGACACACCAGTATACCAGAAGAACTTGAAGTCATTTCTGGGACTGGCTAACTACTTCCGTGATCACATCATGAATCACTCAACGATCGTGGAGCCACTGCACCAGCTGTTGAAGCATTATCAGCGGGGCACCAAGATCAAGTGGACGCCGGAAGGATTGGAGGCGTTTGAGAAGATCAAGAATATGATTATGAAGCTACCAAAGATTTATTTCTTAGACGAGGAGGCTGACTCCGCCTTGTCGGAACCGTCGGTACATCTGTTTACTGACGCGTCTGACGTGGGCATCGGAGCGTATCTAGTTCAGAGAATAAAGAATGAGGTGACTGGGGAATATAAGGATCACCCTGTCGGTATCATGAGCCAGGGGTTGTCCGGTACCCAGCGGCGCTGGTCAGTGCCAGAGAGAAAAGCATATACAATCTATGCAGCAGTCAAAAAATTCGATTATCTACTGCTCGGTCGGCGTTTTCATATACACACCGACCACGCGAACCTGTGTTATATTCGCGACAGTGGATCTAGTAAGGTTATTCGATGGAAGCTGGCGTTGCAGGAGTATGACTTCACTGCGAAATATGTAAAGGGTGCGGATAATGTGGCAGCTGACTATTTTTCGCGCTACATGTTCGACACAGCAGATCTACCGGAATATCAAGCGTGTTTATTGGATGCCTGGGAAATACCTGAGCAGGCATACCGGACAATTACGAAGTATCACAATCACTTCAATGGACACGGCGGAGTAGAGAGGACTATGAATCTGGTGCTAAAGAACGAGCAAAGGTGGCCGTTCATGCGCGAGCACATAAAGCATTTCGTTAAGACATGTGCATGCTGCCAGAAAATGCGAACTATTCACCCGGTAGTAAAGCTAAAGGGGTTCACCACGAGCTCATATGAGCCAATGGCGCGATTGGGAGTGGATACTATTAGACCATTTCCAGCTGACGAGCAAGGGAACACCCATATTGTAGTGGTCATTGATCACTTCACACGCTGGATTGAGCTATACCCAGTAGCAGGGGCGACGGGAGCTGCAGCAGCAGCAGCGCTATTGTTCACCAGCAGACATGCTGTTCGGGCAAGCACTTCAGCTAGACCGTTGGTTACTTCAGGAGCCACAACAGCAGGCAGGTGAGGCACCGTTGGCGCCACGGATCATGCAGATGCTGCAGATCCAAGATGAGTTGATGCGCGCAGCACGTGAGCACTTGCTCGAGCGAGACATTGAACATGAACGCGACACCGACGTAGGGCAGGAGGATGTTTTCAAAGAGCATAGCTATGTTATGATCAAGCCCACGGTTGACCAGTATGGCACGGGCAAGAAGAACAAGTTCTCCATCTTAAACAAGGGCCCGCTGGAGGTATTACGCAAAGAAGGAAGGATGTATCATCTAAGGAATTTAACCAATGGAAGAATAGTAAAGGTGGGGCAGAAGAGACTGGCAAAATATGAGGTTAATTCGCAGGACACTGCGCAGACCCTGCTGGAAGCTGCTATGCGCGACGACGAACGCTATATCGTTGAGCGAATTGTAAGCAGAATCGGGCCCATGAACAATAAGCGGCACCTGAAATTCAGAGTAAAATGGTTAGGTTATGATAATATTACGGAAGAACCTTGGCAGAATTTAAGGGATACGGAAGCAATGCATCAATATCTTCGAGAACACGGTTTGGAGCATGAGATTCCAAGAAAGTTTCGGTAGTATCGAGCGAGGGAGGAGAGGCATTATTTGTAGTCTTAACCCTGCGATACTTACTGTTGTCTTAAGTATCTTCGTACAGACTATCAGTCTTTGCACTCTGGAACCATGACTGATGTAATCATACTGATGATTCCCACTGCTGTGTGTGACTGTAGAGCCAAACCCAGGAACAGTTTCAAGTTTCAACATTGCTCGACGTCATCATGAAGTTCTTCATACGCAAGGGAATAAAGTAAAGCAAAGGTTATAAGGGAAGCGAAGCCTTAGAACCGCATGATGTACAGTGGCAAAAGCATCACAAATATATATTTTCGTTCTGCTTACTTACAACTGTGAGTAGACGGAAAGACAAGTCTATAGTGAGGCTACACCGGCACCATTTTTGCACAACTGCGGATCTCAATAACTTGTTGATCTAACGGTACAACAATACTTATAACATCTAAATCAATTAAAATAAAAAATTATTTTCTTTTTATTCTCATTATTTTGTTATGATCATGAAGCGGTCTTGCGCAGGTTATTTTTAAGCCGGCGAACTTGGTTTGCTGTAGTTAGTTTATTTGCTTTTGTTTTGAATCATGGGTAATTGTTGCTATAAAAAAGCAAAAGTTGCACCATGGAAGCAATTAAATGATATGGATCAAACAAAAAACAAGTATATGGCTGATAAATCAATTGCCGCTGATAGTACTGCAGAACATGTACAATTCAGAGCATTACTTGATGAAGAACTTGGTATGAAGTTTATTAAAGAATATGCCGATCATAATGGTGTCATGGCTAGTAGCCTTATGTCTCTCTGGCTCAGTATCGTTGAGTACAAACCTGTGGGTCAAAAAAGATTACCTAAAATTGATGCTCTTATGATTAAGCTTGTTACAATAACGATACCGAGTGCTTCGGAACCTAATCCAACATTAAATAAACTTAAAGAACATATGAAAAAACACAAAATGTCTGAGAAATCTGCCACTTTCAAGACATTCTTTTCTTTGCGGTTCAGTACTGACGACATCACTCCTCTTGATGACGCGGTAACAATGGATGCCACTGGTAATGCTGCCCCACCGACACCTTCTGATGTTGTTGAAACAGCATTTGATTTGTTACAATTAGTATGTTTTCAGTACATGTTTGATATCATTTATGTTCCTTTTCAAGAAAGTTATGAATATGGGACGATGTGTGATGAACTCCGCAAGTCGTACAACAATGTGGCTCCTGATGATTTTGAGTATCTAACAAAAATTGGGGAAGGTGGCTTTGGTCTGATTGTCCATTGTCGAAAGAAAACAACCGGTAAGGAGAATCTGAAATAAGCTATGGGCTATGTGTTTGTCTTTGCCTTCGCATGTTGCTAACTTTATTTACCACTTTGTACTCCCAACTCGTTCTCCTTCTCCTTCTCAGGAAAACACTATGCGATGAAAATTCAACCCAAGGCATTACTCTTAAAACACTTCCGTCGCGCACCTATGAGTGTCATGGTCGAGATGAGAGCTTATGCTTGCTGTTCACATCCCTTCATTGCTTCGCTGGCGTATGGCATTCAAAGCACAACAGTCGCTATGCTGGTGATGCCACTTTCCGCTTGTGGTGATCTTGGTCGTGCCTTGCGCTTGTCAATTACTGGGCGATTAGAGTTCAAACGTGTTCAATTTTATGCGGCAGAAATCATGTCAGCTTTATGTTATTTGCACGACAACGGACTTATCTATCGCGATTTGAAGCCTGGTAACATTCTACTGAATGCGGATGGACATGTCATGTTGGCTGATTTCGGGTCCTTAGCTGGTAGGTGTCCGCTATTGCTACCGTTACTCCTACGTTTGTGGCCATTTGTGTTGGCGCTCTATTGTTTGTGACACTGGATGTTTCTCACTGTATTGCCCTGCCCTGCCATGTCTTGCTCTACTCTTTGTAGATATGGAGGGCCGCCTGCACGAGCGCGGCTCATCTCACTCCATTAATGTGGCAAATAACAGCGGCGGTGAAAGCGGAACCCCTTCAGCTGCCGGTGGGAGTCTGCGAACTACTTCACATCAAGAACCACCTGTATTCTCCGTACAACACAGTTTGCACAAGCCATCAGCACGGGATTCTTCCCCTATGGCAAGCATGCACAGTGTGCATCCCACCAAAGATGATCTAGTAATTGGCTCCGCCGCAGCTAATGCATCTCACCAGAACAATGGAGCAAGTCTAGACTCTGCCAACAGTGAAAATCAAGTATCCTCAGTTGAAACTGGATTCCGTTTAAAACATAGAGCAAACTCATTAGTTGGCACGATCGCTTATATGGCACCTGAAGTACTACAGCAATTTGGTAAAGGTGTCGGTGTTGTGGCTGGGTATACTGATGCTGTTGATTGGTGGAGTCTCGGAGTGACTATTTACAAGCTTTTGGTTGGTGTACAACCTTTTAATCGTGTCACTTATGACGAACTACACTATGGACTCCCTGCCATCGTAAAGAAACATGAAAAGTACCATGATGCTTTTGTTGAAATATTCGGAACGTTATCGTTTGTCGATGCGAAAGAGATTGACGGTGCCACAGAGGATCTAATCAGAAGGTTGCTGACGTTTGATGCCTCCAGTAGACTTGGTGAGTAGGGTGCCTTTACCTTGTGATGATCCTTCTCCTACTGTTACTGTTACTGTTACTGTTACTGTTACTGTTACTGTTACTGCTATTGCTGACACTAGTTTCACTGACTATTTTTTGTTCCTGCTGCTGTTGTTGCTGTACCGGTACTTACTGATTGACTCTCGTCGTACTCTGACTCTTACTTATACTGTCATTCTGATTTCTTGCTATCATATCATATATTGCAGGTCTAAATCACACAGAAATACGCTCTCATCCTTTTTTTACCCCATACAGTGACTTAGAACTGTTTGAGGGCAAAAAATATGACCCACCTTATCTCCCAAAAGATGAAGTGTTTGAAAGTATGCGAATTTTGGATGCTGATGGACGTGCACCAAGCAGTCCCTTGCGTGAGCCAACGCCAGGAAGTAGGAAGTACGACCAATCCTTAGGTAAAGACTATACGTTCAAGGATATGCTTCGTTACTATAACAAAGGTACGTGGATTCCTGATGATGTGCCTCCTGGAACAGGTGGAAGCTCTCTAAACGTGCCTTACTCACGATTCCGGGTGAGTGAAGAACAGCAATTTTATTTCAAAGAGTGGTATTATTGCTCCCCTGAAGTAATTGATGAGGAATTACTGGTGGAGAAAGCAAGTCCAATTGGAGGTGATTTATTAAAGCAAAGTTTGCGCACTGGACAAAAACGGAAATCTAAACAAAAATATACCAAGAGCTCTCAGAATTCAGGTAGCAGAAAGTAATATTACTTGATCTGTGTGATTTTTGTGTTTTTATGATCTCAGTGGAGTTAAAGTACTCATAATTTTCAGAATCAAACTTTGCGTCATCGTGACAGACGGTTAACACATATTAATGGGATGCAAGCATTCGTGTGGAGATGTTGAAAGAGATGTTGACACAACTCTTGATCAGCAATGTACGTTATATTATATGTGCGCGCAATTATTGTTATCGGGCGTTTAGTTCAGTGGTAGAACGTCTGCTTTGCATGCTGAAGGTCGTGGGTTCAAACCCCACAGTGTCCAATTTTTTGGTCATTTTTTTATGTTCTTGGGTTGATATTTTTGCTTGTTTTGGGGGGTGGCTGCTCAAGTCTGACACGATTTTACTGAAACTGTTCCCTTCTGCAACGTGAGGCCCCTGCTGGTGCAGCAAATACTGGTTAACCCTTTACTCGGGACGGCAAAACGCCCACAGCGGGCGTTTTTTCGAAAATGTGTTAAACATCATATCTCCTGCTACAGACAAGATATTAAGAATATAAATAGCACAATAAATAGGTCTAGATGTGATAATATTGTAAAAAAAAATTTAAGCATCTTATTTTTACTTTTTATGTATAAACTACACGCCGAAACACGCGACCAAATGGCAGGTTTACATAGTAGAAACCGGTGGGCGGGTATGATATTGCTCAAAGCACTCTGCCGAACCGTCAAAAGAGGTAGCAAAGCATAGAGCAGCATTGCATTGCTTGCAGAAAGTGGATATGCGGCTCTTACAGATCACACAGAGCCGCATGTAGCGATTACCATCGTCATCTACGAGGATATGCTGCCCACAAAAACGCTTTTCCAAAGCATCTTCCGCCATGTGCTCAGCTTCCTGACGCTCCTCAGTGGTGGTGGCCAGCTCATCAATGAGTAAGTCGATATAACACAGCAGGTCGTGGCCAGGTTGGCCCTTGTGGGCTGCTTATCCAGACGATAGAGTGTACAAGCGTTGACAACAGCCACCAGCAAGAAAAGGGTAAAAGATCCGCGTCTGCCAGCGCTTGGTCGCCACCCTAGTCCTGTAATATGAAAGCAGCTGGTCAAACTGGTCAGTGCCGCCCATAATACGATTGTAGAGCATAGTGATGGAAGCTGCGCTTGGGATACTTCACCACGCCAAGATACAGAACGATGACAAGGAAAGATTTGAACTCCTGAATGGTGAGAGTCTTCCAGCGCGCAATGTTAAACGCACCATAGGCATTGGTAGCAGCGACAAACATGCCCAGCATCATCGTATCCCACATTAGAAAGAAGAAGTCGGCAGCGGTGAACACTAAGGGGGCACCAGGCGTCTTGTTGACACGAGTTCCAGGGTTCCGACCTTTGAAAGTTGGCAGTACATTGGTGATGGGCTCTGCGAGAGCAACAGCCTCTGGCACCTGCCCACCCGGCAAAGGGGTCACCGCTGAACACTCCGTAAGTCATGGGATTCAATAAACATCATAGTTGAGGTGCACCACAACAAAGCGTCCGCAATAACGGCAGGAGGACCGCTGCTGGAGCTGGCTGCAGCGGCAGCAGGGGGTCCTTCCCCTTCCTCTTCGGAGTTATCAGCATCTCCACCATTATAGCAATCAGGTAAATTAAGACAATCGACCGCTCCTTCCTCTTCACTATCAAAGTGAGACTGGTTGGAGTCGGTTTCATCGTCATTACAATCATCTTGGACGGTAATGGAGCCTCTGGCAGTTGATCTCTTCTTCGACGCCCCCCCTGCTCCAGCGGCCACCCGTTTCACAGAATTGGAGGAAGCACTAGAACTACCCACATTTAAAGCTCCGGGACAATCAGGACATCTGGGCTTGGTATGCCCAGTCTTTTGGCAAATGCTACAAGCCTAAGGCTTGCGTGCTGGCTTCGCTGGGTTCTCCGAGGATGGTGCAGACATGTCCAATTCGGTTGCATGCGCGTCCTCCTATAAAAAATTAAGAGTAAGCAAAATTCAAGCTTGCAAACAAGCACAGCGTTAACTAACCATATTTATGGTTATTCCAAACAGTCAGAAAGTAGATTAGAAAACCAGAGCTCGACAAATTGGACAAAGTGATGATGGCAATGTTGCTATGAAACTGCCTAAAAAACCGTTAAAAAACTAAACCAATGCAAAATTAAAATTATCATAACTTCTTCAATTTTAAGAGTTAAGCTCTGCAATTTTTTTCTGTGTTATAAAACATTGATGTTCTTATGCACTTGGTTTCATTAAAATCGGTTCATTACTCGTTTCGAAAAAGGGTTTCGCGCTCAAAGTTGGACGAAAGTGAAAACGCCCACACCTGGCACAGCGGGCGTTTTTTCCCACCAGTCTGAGTAGAGGGTTAATTTCGCAATAGATCGCATTTTTAACAAGGTCAATTGTCCTGAATGCATTTGTTGGTCAGGATTTTTTCATTTTATTTCATATTCTTGCAATATTTCATCACTTTCTTGTCCTTGTCTTTTTTGTTGGTTGTTTGTTTTGCTCTGAGAATGGGGGGTTCAGCATCTGTGGCGATGGCAGCGGTTAGTTCGCCATCTGCAAAGTCTGGTGGTGATAAGTATAAACTTGAAGCAAATCATCCTGAAGAAGATCCAGTTATGATGGCAATAAAGAAAAAGAATAAAGAAAAAGAAGAAAAAGAAGAAAGAATAAAACAAAGAGCAAAAGAACGTGAAGAGAGAGCGAAGAAACGTCATGAGAAAGCATATCCACCAATATCAGACCGTAATAGTAACCAAAGAGCTAAACAAGGAGATGGTCCTTCAGGTAGAGAGAAAGATGTGAATTCAATTAGTAGACTTGCTTTAGGTCATTTGAAATCAAATCTAAGTCGTGACGGTAACAGTATCTCTAGAGTTACTTTACGAGATGTTTCTTTTGATATGTATGATGCTGACAATGCTGCTAACGATTCTGAAAGACGTCAAGCAAAAGTGCAAAAACAAGCGATGGATATTCACAATAATCCTAAACAAAATTTGAATGTGAATACCAACAATGAAGCTGGTGGGGGCACTTTTCGTCTACTTGGGCCAATTATTGAACATCAAAGCGATATGACACCTACTTCACCTACAGGTAAGATTTGATCAAAGATATTTAGGAAAATGAATAGGAATATTTCTAGAATTTCAGTTTATGTGTTTACCTTTTTGCTACTGCTTATGTGTTTGTGTATGTTTTCGCAGCTGCTGGTTTTGGTAAAGGACCTGCACCGATGGAACGCCTTGGAGAGGACTCACCTGCAAATTCTGTTTCTTTTAAGAATTCTGCTCCATCTCCGAATACTGCTGCTGCTGTCGCAGCCACTGCTGCTGCAATGGGTGGTTCCACTATGAATGAGTCCAAGAGCAGCGATGAGAATGCTGCTCCCACCCCTTCCACTTCAGCTTCTACATCTGGTTCTGGTTCTGGTGCAGTGAAGAAAAAGAGACCTGGTCTAGGCTTAAGTATTTCTGTAAATAGTGAGAAGGACTACTCGAATATCCCTAGCGACATGAGTTTGTTTATGGCTTCTCAAAGTAATGTGATTGAAAAAAGTAGTCGACGCAGAGTTCTCGGTGGTGGCGGCGGTGGTGGAAGTGGAGAGAAGAGTCTACGTATTGAAGCTGGTGGCGGTGGCGGAAATGCGTCTAATCCCGGCGGATTGGCGCTGAACCTTGGACTAGAAATAGATCCCACCACTCGACGTCAGGCAGCTTACGGAGGCGGAGAGAATTATGTGTCCACGGATAGGAAAGTAGCTGGATCTGGATCTGGGTCTTCCAACATCCAATCTGACACAACTGTACGTGTGGGTGGTTTTAAAATTCATGAAAGCGGTATATCCCTTGCTGGAGGAGCGATGTTTGTGTCTCTTGGTGGTAGTATGAATTTTGTCGAAATTGCTGCACTTGGAGCTGGTGCATCTGGCACTGTGGTGGAAGCACTTCACATCCCTACACTGACGATTGTAGCGTTGAAGATGTTACCTTGCTACAACCAAGCTAAGCGAGCAAGTATCGAGAGTGAACTAGCCGTTTTGTGTAAGTAGCACCTGCTGCTGTCGATTTATTGAGGTTGTTGTGTCAATACTCACAATGACTGTTGTTGTTGTTGCTGTTCTGCCCTTGTAGACAAGAATATGGCTGATTTGCGTCTGGTGGATGAATCTCTTGAGGATGACGACGGTGCCCCGTCCAGTGGAAAGAAGAAACCCAGTCCTTATGTGTTGGCTCTCTATGACGCATTCTCGAACCCGAAGACAGGATTAATTAACTTGGTCATTGAATACATGGATGGTGGCTCCCTTGCTGATTTGGTGAAGTGTGGAGGTTGCTCTGATGAAGATGTGCTTAGCGATATAGCTGGTCAAGTTCTTGATGGCCTTAACTATCTGCATGAGAATAATCAGATGCATCGTGACATCAAACCTGGGAATATTTTATTGAATTGCCGTGGGGATGTGAAGATTGCAGACTTTGGTATTTCCAAGGCGATGGATGGTACAGCGGTGAAATTTGCGAATTCATTTGTTGGTACGGTAACCTACATGAGCCCTGAACGGATTATTGGCGAAGCTTATGGATTTCCTGGTGATATTTGGAGTTTCGGAGTGACCATGTTCACCGTTGCAGATGGATACTTTCCGTTTAGTTCAGATGATCAAAGCTACTGGGGAATGATTTCTGCTGTTTGTGATAAGCCTGTACCAGTCCCTGCTGAAGACATTTACAGTGACACTTTCAGGGCTTTTATTGCCAGCTGTTTGGAGAAATCACCAATTACCAGAGGGACTGCCAAAGAATTGATGAAAAACCCGTTTATTAAACCACGTGTGGCCACTTTGCCTTATAATCATGGCGTTGAGCTCACCGATCTTGCTCCTTCTGGTGCTCCTCCGGGTACGATGCGCGGTGCATTGGCATCGCCTGGTTCTTTGGGTTCTCCTGGTTCTATGCTTAATGGAAAAAGCGAGTCTACTTTGTCAAAGATTACCCACGATCGTATTGGTGGTTCAGCACTGAGATTGACAGCTAGTTTTGCTGTGATGTCACCAGCCGGGGCGCTCGTGGGCTCTGCGAGTCGTGGCAGCAGCTTCAATCAGGTGGATCGGGATGCATCATCGAGTGATATCACTGCCACGCCTGTACACCCCCAATCAGATGGCTTTGCTTTTGATCCCATTCTGGATGACATCGATCCCACTCGCTTAGAGCATTTGGATCGCATTTTAGAATCACTACACGATATCGTAATTTCTGCTTTACATGCTAGTGAGTTAATGAATCTGACTCAAGATGCAGAAAATGAAAAGGAAGTGTCGCATCGTATAATGAGTTGTATGTCAGAAGACAATTCGGTGGTGTTTACTAATCGTGAGAACTCGATCACGCGAAATAGTGTCAATCGACGCATGATGAAGCCTATGGACTTGGATACTGTAACTACATTGCATAATGCTGCCAGAAAAATGAGAAGTGATAGTGAAGAAGGTGTGATTGTAGCCAGTCATGTGCGCGCAAGTGGCTTGAATAGTTCGCAAGTATCACCATCTCCAAGCAAACATCAAATTGGTTTACCTAGTACGGATGTTTCACCAGTAGTATCTACAAAAGTCACTGGGTCAGGTTCAGGTTCGTTTGATTTCACGTCTGGAACTAAAGGAAAGGGTAAGAAGTTGATGAAACAATTCCTATCAGTTGCAGGTTTTGTAAAACCGGATCATTTACTGCAGTGGAAACATCTCGCCAATCAGCTCTATCTGCCATACAAATTAGTCGTTCAATTGGCACGCGAGAAACTTGAAGACGCTTTGTGGGAACTTGATAACGCGGAACATTAATAAAAATCGGACTGTTAAATAATATTGTATCTACTACTGTGTAAATTGTTAGACATAAACGAACCGAAATGAACCGAACCGAACTGTTCCATGTGTACTCTTTCAGCATTTGATTTGGAAGTAAGACGTGTGCCATCGATTTGTGCTAGAACGTTCCTCCTGATAAAAAAGTATTGTATTTAAAGCTTATGAATGTTGTCGAGGTACTGGTATGTCTGCAGTGATGCAAACAATATGAAATTTGGAGAACACAGCAGACATAGCGGTACCTGCTGCTGGAGTCACATGAGTCCCTTTTTGACCGCAACAACCACAAGCTTTTGCCATCGCAGGACAGATGACAGCAGAGTAGCTGGCATCGTGCTATTCGCACAGCAGCAGATCAACCACGCGTCTAAGCACCTCTGTAGCAGTGCTGGTTCTCTCCCTTTTACCATCTCCTTCTCCAGTAGGCTCTTTCACATCGTACGTCCGTGTTTGATTCAACATATCAACCAAGAATATCTCTTGCAGCGATAGTCGTGTTAGCAGCAACAGTGTGGCGGTGTGCACATCAGTGTGAAACTGGCAGAAACCGTCAATCATCACAATCACATGCTCCTCATCGCGAAGCAGCTGCTTCGTTGAGGACGGTATACTTATCCCAGCAGAGGACAATGAAGGTGCGCCCTGTCTCTTTGCCCCTGCACCCGCACCTGCCGCTGCGCCTGATGCATCAAACTGTCCCAGAGCTTTCGCTACGGCAGTGCAAATATCAGAAGGGTTACTGGCGAGAGAGAGTCCCGCTTGTAGAAAACCTGCTAGCAGAGATGGCGTGATGTCAACGCATTCTGAGCGGTCTGTGGCAGCCCCATTAGCAGCAATTGCGCCTTGATTGGACTTCAACAGTGCACCCGGCGGTGGAATCTCGTCTTCCCAAGGCTTTAAACCTGCTGCCGCTCCTTTCACTGCAACACTGTCTTTTCCAGTAAGATGCACTGCAGCAGTTTTCTTATTGGCATGAATTGTTTGTTGTAAGACATGAAACTCTCCACCACACAAAATCATCAGTGGTAAGTTGTATTTCACTTCTGAGGTCTCGAACAGAAAAGGCTTGGAAACTTCATCTTCCGCCTTACGTCGCTCAAATGAATTGGGAGGGGGTGGTGTCGCTCCAGCTCCAGCTCCAGTCCCGGTCCCGGACCCAGAGCCTGTTGATCCTGCGTTGCCCACAACACCACCATCTTTCAAATTACTACTACCAGGCACGAAGCTGATAAGTTTCCTCTCCGAATACATAACATAATGGCAATTTGCACTATAATAGTGAGCATCAGTGACGACATTAGTAGCATTGGAAGTAGCTTTTGCTTTCATATAAACTCGATCTAAATGGGATACAATGGAATATATATAATGCCCCACATTACGGAAGGAATCGTCAGATTGGAACAAATGTTGCTTGTAGTGATTCCGATTAGAGTAATTAGACAATATATTGCGACCAGCACCACCAGGAGCAGAAGCAGCAGCAGCAGCAGTACGATCAATTTCATCACTGCTGTCCTCATCAGATCCGTCAGGGTCATCGTCACTGTCAAATGCTCTGTAGTCGACTGCTCCGGGAGTAATACTACTATTAGTAATACTGCCACCAGTATACTTGTACTTTTCGGTGTCCGTTATTCTCAGAGCACGATCTGAATCTTGTGGAATGAAGTATCTATTGTACACGCAAAACAAGCAAGACAGTGACAGTGACAGTGACAGTGACAGTGACAACAGTACACTTACTTATACTCTGCAGAAGTGGTTGCCCTACGCACTGAACCATTACTAGTTTCAATAAAAGATGCTCCAGGCTTCAATACATAAGCAATATTTGGATACAAACCAACCTTTAACAGTGCCAGAAGTAACTTTGGTTTATGGGCGTTGCGATTGCAAGGAAATGAAACAGACTCTTTACCAAGTATCTCACCATAATATAATTTATTTTTGAGTTCCATCGTAATAAAGTGCATCGTTTGAAGTTCAGTGAGTAAATCGAATAATAGCGCGTCTACAATTTCAACCATAATGTCTAGCATACAATTGTTATCTGTGCAAAACTTTTGTCTTGCTCGGAACAAACTCCCACCACGAGCAGACTGCTGGCGGCTGCTACTGCCATTATTAGACGTGGTATGATGAGAATTTGTACCTAGTAGATGAAAACGTACTACTAATTGATAAAGCATAAGGTGCTCGCTGTTAAACGACGGGAAGGCACCAAACGTATCTTCAACAGCTTGCCCCCCAGTGATCTGATTTGACGGTTGGCAACCCCGAAGCATTGGAGATCCTTTGCTAGAACTCAAAATTGCACCAAGGAGACACGCAGAATAGACAGAGCTGAACATGACACCATACAATACAACGCGCCCCACACGTGGTGAGCACACAAACTGGGCTAGTTTACGACCAAGTGCAGTCAATACGCCAGAATCTCCCCCGCTTGCTGCATATCCATATGCATAAGCAGCACTCCTGTCAGTATCCACATCAGTATCAACACCAGCAGCAGCAGCAGGGACAGGAGGAGGAGGAGGAGGAGGTCGGGTCACAACCACTTGCAGTTGAGCTAGGTTAAACACCCCCTTTTGGATGTTGGCAGTTGAAGGCACATCTAAACATTGCCGCAGCAACTGAAAACAACTGTCGCCATTGCTATCCACAATTTTACCGTCATTGCTACTGTTACTGCTGTTGCTGTTGCGGTTGCTATTGCTATCACCGCTGGCGATCAAACACTGTGAAAGTGGTGGCAGACTCATGGACTTGATCTGCAAGATTGTTTCTTCCAGCGGTACACGCAAAATCTCAGGGATTGAGTGAGCGTTCAATCGCTACGAACAGCAACAACGAAACACCGATTAACAGCAGCAGTGGTAAGTGAGCTATAGCGTGATTATTGACAGCGGCAGCAGCAATAGCAGCAGCAGAAGTAGTCAGTTTCAACACTCAGCAAGCAGCGTACGTTATATGTTCCTTGCGTGATACATCTGAAACATCGCCCAATTTGCACTCGACCAGCTCTGCCTTTACGTTGGGAGAGGGAATCATGGGCAGCAAATTGCGTTACTAGACAGGTCATGTTTCGCTCAGCGTTATATTCCATTTGTTTCACTTTGCAAGTATCCACCACAGCAGTGACGTCAGGGATAGTGATACTGGCCTACATCAGCAATAAAAACAGACAGCATAAAAAACAGCCAACCACATGTGCATGCACATGTGCATATATTCACCTCAGCGACGTTGGTTGAGACAACTACACGGACGTAATTCGAAAGCCCTTTCTTCCGTGCACCACTGCCAGCAGTTTTGCCTGCTTTGAACACCACTTGTTGATCTGCATGGCTTAAGTTACCGTGCAGACATATGCATTTAATGTTCTTCATTTGAGCTTTACATGCTTCTGATATCCCTTTCAAAACACTCGTACCACCGCGTGAGTCACAGCCATCATACAAACCCTCACCAGTATCTTCACTATTGCCAACAACAGAAGTGGAACCATCTTGATAAAATGCCAACTCTTGCTCAACACAACGAATACATTTCTGAATTTCTGCAACACCTGGCATAAACACAAGAATCGTTTCACCATCTCCCAGTGGGCATAAAATATCTTCCCCAGTGGAACCATCACGCTCCCCTTGGGGAATAGCATAGAGTTCACCACATCCAGCTAGTTGGAGAATTAATTTTGTAAGCAGATCATAGTCGATATCACCAACTTTCTTTGGTCCACCAATAAGATAAACACTATTTAAGGCACTTTTGCTACTCTTTTTTGTAACTTTGCTATTGTTATTGCTATTATTCTTCGGCCGTGATGTAGCCGCCATATCCCCTAGCAAGCGACTCTCGTAATCGTTTCGGAAATATTCATGGACACTAAAAGTTCTTCCAGGGATACAGATGATTGGAGTAGTACTAGTACCGGTAGCTATGGCTCCTGAAACCATTGGAGAAGGTGTATTCAAAGTAAGGCCACTGCAAGGCACCAAATATTTGGCGATCCGCTCCGTGGCAATCGTGGCACTCATCACAATTAGCTTTAAAGGTGTTAACATCTCCATCGATCCCTGTCCCTCACCAGCCAAGCCCTTACCCTTGCCTTTGCCCTTCACCTTTCCTTTCTCTCGATCTGCAGCCGGGTAGTTTCGTGCCAACTGCATATTTCTCAGAAGAGCAAGGACTAGATCTGAGTCGGATCCTCGCTCGTGTACTTCATCCAGTATTACATAGTCCACAGCAGCCAAACTGCGCAGAAACTCAGTGGAATCTGTATTCACGGAGTCCGAAGCCGAGAAGGAAGCTGATGGGGAACCCTGCAGGCGTCTCAACAACACACCGTACGTACAAAACACTATTTGACACTGTGGACTTGCTTTTACATCCCCCTTAATCATATATCCCACAGTATCCCCCAGCTTAGTGCCCATTTCTTCAGCTACTCGCTGTGCAACAGAGGTCGCAGCAAGCCGCCTTGGTTGACATATTAAAATTCTACAATTGCCTTGGTGATGTTCGTACAAAAACTGAGGGGTTTGGGTAGTCTTCCCAGAACCAGTTTCACCAGTGATAATTACTGCGTGGTGGGACTCAACAGCTGTGAGAATCGACTGCTGTGCACCCCACGCAGGCAGTTTCTGTCTCATGGCCAGCATTCCTCCAGTGGAATGGGCATAGCCGCCACTAGCACTGCCACTAATAGGTGTCGGCACCCAAAATCGGTGAGAACTGAACTGCTTCGTGGCCGATACTGAACCAGAGTCACCTTCAGATGCAAGAGGGGTTTTCCTTTGAGTACCCAGCAACCTAGATCGCAGCATTCCAATCAGAGAGCGGTCCACAGAAAAGCTGTGAGTCGGTTTATTATTAGCCCCTGCTATTATTTCACCATGAGCTCTGTCTCTACCAGCCGTGATCCCACGATCACTCTGCTCTAAGTAGTCAGTGATCAGATCCGAGTCCACGTAGGCTTTGATTCCCAACACACAGCCTTCACTTTCCATCACCAAGTCAGCCTGATCATCAGAAACTCCACTACCACCGCACATCTGTACAAGATGCTGTTGAATTAGGTTCTCTAGCGCTTTCACTTCACCAGAGCAATCAAAACCATCAGAAGACAATCCAGTGAAATTGACGAGCTGTTCTACAAGCCAAGAATTGCGAGCAGCAATGGCTCCAGCAGGAGCTTGGGAGGTAGTATTTTTGCGTCGAATACCCACCCATACACCTGTTGCTAGCCCACTGTGTCGTGCAAAAGTATACTTAATAGGGTAGTTGCAATTAGGTGGTATTATCACATCCACTACGTACTCTTTAAGATAAAGCAGATTAACGGAAGAATCGGAGCCAGAGTTAGCAATTAGTGGGAAAGAATAGCATAAACCAATGGAAACCATAGCAGGGTCGTCCATTAACGTTTCAAGCCGATTCAGTGGAACAATAGAGCTGCCAGCATCCGCGACAATCATGACTGCCCCGGTTATCCAGTTTTCTTCACCGGCAGATTCGGACTGCACAGCAGTGGCATAGTCCCCCACAGCAGTGAATATTGACTGCAACACATCCAGTTCCTCCACCATCGCTTCGACATCATTCGCTCCCATCTCAGACTGGAGTTGACTCTGCTTTGCATTGTTCTTACTATGTACAGAAAGCCCACAGCCCATGAATAATTCCAAATCATTCAAAATGACACCAAGTGAAGGTTCAACCGCTGAGTCTATCTTTCGAGGCAGGGTATCATCACTGTCAATTTGCCTATCACTCACTGCCTTCACAATGGAAGCAAATAATTGGTCCTCTACTGTGTTGATCGCCCCAGAAATAGATGATTCATCGAGTTTCGAGGTGATCGTGTCCATAGATGCAGGAGCAGATGCAGATACAGGAGCTGCCAAAACTGGTGCAGGAGGAAACAGAGCGGCGATTCTTTTGTCATCAGGGGCAGTGGTACAGCAACCGAACACCAACTCAAAATACAACTTCAATTCGCTGTTCTGCAGGGCTATATATGCAGCCTTGTTGGTTTCGATGAACGAACGAAGGCGGCTCACGCGCGTATTGCGGCGGGCCACTCTTTGCAATCGCAACTGTTCTTTCGCAGATCTTGACAGTGGTGCACCGACACACCCACCACCAGTTGCTCCTGAACCGGCACCAACAGAACTAATACTAATGCCGGTCCCACTACTGGCGTTCTTATGCTGTAGATTCAACACGGCGGCAGGCGTACTCTTCACACTCTCCCCGCTGCTGCTGCTGCTACTGCCACCGGTGGCCGGACTGCTGCTGCTGCTGGCGCCTGAAGAAGACAAAGAGGAAGCACCAGACATCGAGATAGCTTTCACAGTATTGCTCCCGGTAACAGCTTTCGCGATGGATATTCCCCCAGACTTAATAGAGGGTTGACCACCGCGTGTGGCAACAGCAGGGGCACGGGGCGCACTCCCAGCTGAGGTTGCACCACGCGGTGCGCCACTTTTCATAGGAGGACCCCTGGGCCCACCAGCAGCACCGGCGGCACCTGCGACGGTCGCTTTGGGAGCAGACTGTAGCATACTTAACCAGGTAGATCGATAGGGCTCCGGTAATTTCCGCTCAAGTGGTAATGTTCGCTGTATAAGGTGGATCGACGGAGATGAACATGACCGCAACATGGGTAATCATTAGTGGTCAAAACAAGATAACAAAAAGTCACATATTTCAATCGATAAGAACTACCTGGAAATGAAACAACGCCAACAAGGCAGAATAATCCCGACCGACTTTATCCGATTCAAATCCCTTAGAAGGTAAATTTGGAATAAAACTAAGATTATTTTTTGAATCTTTGTTATCTTGTAATAAACAACAGTAATGATGTGATTCAGAAGGAGAACCACGAGCATGTAGATACTTTGGTAAAGCGCGTTTTTGCCCTTGACAGTATTCTCTTAGTAATTGCTCTGGTAGTCTTTCAAATGCTGAGAATTGAGATCATTGGTAGAGTTTTAATGTTATTGAGCAAGAAAGTAAGAAAGTAAAATGTGCAAACAATACGATAAAAAGGTAAGGTAAGCAACAAACAAAATGCAGTAGAACTTTCTTACTTACATTTCAAAACAACACCGTCATCTGTAACAATAGGCCCTTTATCAACCATTACAGTACCAGCACCCTTCTGACGATGACCTTTCGGAGGTCTGGGTGGTCTGGGTGGTCTGGGTGGCTGTGACATTGGTATAATTTTAAGAGTTGAAACTTAATTAACTGATAAAATGAAATTTTAAAGTAATAATTTCCAAACTGTTTTGAATGAAGGCTCAATAGCTGAATACTGGTATACCTACCTGGTAAAGTTATATTATTAGATATTTCACCACAAGTTCACGGCCGGCGGCCCGAGTCGGATCAGCGAAAAGGTGTGGCTCTGAAATTCGAATGATGACTGCTGTTATATTACTATTCATGGGATGAATATACCTGGTATACTGGTATACTGATGAACACACATTTGTGATTGCATTACACAATTGTTGCTCAGTGAAAAAAATCGACCTACCGATAAAATTGTACTCTTAGTATCTTACAATTAAATCAAAGCATTGAACAAGATTTGCATTATCGCCCAGCGTTGCTGCTTTTACTACTACTACTACTAGTAATATTATAAACCACATCGCGTAACTTCAACCAAGCAGGGTAGTGTAACAGTGGAGCATACGTGTAATGAGTGCAATCTTCCCAACTTGACTGACTGTCACTGAAAGGCAAGCGTGGCCCCAAAGCCATGTGCTTCGAAGCAGGATGTAGCTCCCAGAAATGTCGAACATAGTTGCGAAAAGGCACCAAAAACACTTTACCGCGCTGTCCATCCACTGACAGTTGCTGCCCACGCCACCTCTCCTCGGCATGTTGCAAAGCTTCTAACTCATACTGAACTTCTTTCGCTATCCCCACTGCCTTTCCCACTGGCGCGTCCTCTTGCGGCATACACAAATGAGGGGTGCACGTAGGAAAAGGCTTGGATCCATTCAGCCATTGTAGCCTCACACCGAAATCAAACCGACCAAACTCTATATTTGGATAATCTTGCATGCTACTTTCTCGATATAAAAATATATTATCGAATTGTGCCATACCTGTGAATTCTTTACTTTGTGCCCATTCAAAAGCAAAATCCAGTGCCGACAATAAGTCACCAGTGCGGTGATGATGTAGCCCGGTGTTGAACATTACTACAGCAGAATAACCATGATCCCACACATGCTTTTGTAATTGACCATGAAATAATCCACCTTTAATTTGGCCTTGTGCAGACGTAATACTACAAAACATCACACGCACAAACACTGCCACACCATCTCGTTGTAGAATTTTAAAGAGATATACAGCAGATGCCTGCCCTCCAAGTCGAGGACGGACAGAAACTGTATAATTATTTTCTCTTTGTAAAGCACATAACAAGCTTTGCAAGAATTCTCTAGTGATAGAATCACCTAAAAGAACTAACATGCGCTTGGATTGATTCATATTTAACAACATATCCGTAACTCTAAATTGAGGCAAAGCAGAGCCTGTAACTCTATTAATAGGATGTTGGTATAATACTAATGGTAACGTTTTAAATCCGAAAGTAGCAGAACATTCCATACTTCGTTTGTCTGATTTACACTTTGCTCGTTCTGTAACATCGTTTCCAGCCATAAGATGACAGTAATCGTAGTCATTATACCAAATTCTAAGCTCTTTGGTACTCATATTTACCATACGAAAGGAGTCCAAAGTACCGCTACCACACACGCAGGTACTGGACGGTAATAGACCACAGAACACAAAACATACAAAGTATAGAAGTAAGATATACCCTAAATTATTCATTGCTTATAAGGTTAAAATGAAAACAAAGCGGATTGAATTTGAATTTGACTATCAATAAAAATATAACGCTAACCACTGACTACACAACAAAATGTCGACTAGCGGACAGCAGAGAACACTCAATATATTGAATCAGTCGTAACAAAGAACTCCACTCCTGGAACTTCAATCCCAATCACCAGCGATTATAGATTTTAATAAAGAACGTCTTCTGCCGTCTCCGTGGGTCAGTTGCTAATAAGTAGAGTGACTTTTTAGTTGTTTTAAATTTTATAACAACTCCGCAGTCCACACTCTCAGACTGTGCTGGACTGACGGTCTGTGTCAGCTTCAAATCTGCAGTCGCACTGCTGTATGTATGAAGGTGTGCCAGTGACATATACTGATATACCTTCAGAGTGGTATAACAGGTTGCGGACTAACAGACTGACATGCCCGCCGGCTGAATTATTGTCGACGACGTAACTTGCTGGTTTGCGACGTTGACCAAATTGAAATTGTTAATAAATATTTAGTAAACACCATCATATTGCTTCCTTTACTTCCTTCCTTCAATCTTCTAAATAGCAATTCGCACATCTTTCTACAAGTTGTAAGTTTTGCTGTATTACTCTATACCTACAGTAACTATGACCCTCCGTGTATTCCACGTGATCCTCGCGGTCGTCATACTTGGTACATTGATTCCAATCGCACTTCATTATCATTTCAATGGCTTCTTTTCTCCCATTCAAGCTGCATTGGTTTTCTTTCTTGCCCTTAACACTCTGATTTGCCTGTGGGAAATCTCTTTAGGTAAGTGTTATTAATTTATTATTAATTAAAATAGTAATTAATTATTACTTACTATTATTAAATGTGTAACTTCATCGTATGTTTTCTTACTTCGCTATTCTATATTATGTTATTTCGTGATAGGTTTAAATATTAACCACATTAAGGCCCATTTGAAAGAGCTCAATGAGCGCTATGGAGTTCGTCGATTGGAAGCAGTGGGAGATTTATTCTTGGCTCCATTAACCCTTGGTGAAGCTCTCTCTTTCAAATTCTGGGGTCGTATCTGGTCAACTTATGGCATGTATGACCCTTCCTATGCTAATAACGAGAGCTTCGGGTTCTTTGTCGATGTTGGTAATGGGTGGACTACTATCATACCGTCTATCATTTGGTATGTTTGTCTTACAAACCATTCTTTATTATACCCTGAAGTGCTAACTCCATTTGTCTTGGGTTTGATGGGAATCATGAAATTTTATCAAGAATTCTATGGAACATGTATCTATTTCCTCTCATTCTTTTTGAATGAGCGTTACAAAGGGAAAACATTCTTTGAAGTTGCTCTATTTGTTGGATTTAGCAATGGGTTATGGTTTTTCTTTCCTTTGTTAGGTATCTATGTTAGCATTCATATGATAATAAGTAACAACTACGACATATTAAATGCGTAAATTATTCTCCGCTACCTATTACTACCATGTCCAGCACAGTTGTTGTTGTTACTGTTGTTGTTACTTTTGCTATGACTGTCAGCCGCTATACTAACAACCGAGTGATATTTTTGATAATTCTCTGTTCTTCTCTGTTCTTCTCTGTTCTTCTCTGCTGCTGACAACACAACAAACTAACTTGAAGACACTCCAAAAAGGTTTAAATTATGAACAATATCCACAACTATCAGGACAGATCATAGCTATTGTTTAGAACAACGCATCTTCGACACGCAAATATTCGCCAATGTCACCTTGATGCAAAACCACATTCGCAGTGGGATCCAAATCACGGCAATATTCTGTGGGTTGGGCAGCAACACCAAAACCTAGCGCAGTATCGTTCAAGTTGTATACAATCACTCCGCCATATTGAGGAATATTGTCTGTGATTTTAGCTAATCCAGCTTTAGTGATATTGTTACCATAGAGAAAACTCATCTCTGCACTTTGTTTTACCCATACTTTGTTCTGGGCGTACTGTGCTAGGTAATCCAGGCATGTCACATGCATGCGAAATTTTCCACTCTTTGTGAATTTGCCGAAACAAGTCCCAATTGACATTAGCATATCTCTTGCAATATTTGTAGCCAATCTCATTTGTGATTCAGAAAGATAGAATACTCTATCTTTAATTAATCTGAAAGTATGTGGTTCATCTTCACGGTCAATCAACTTCTCGATGCTTTGTCCAATAAAAGATTGAAGCTTTTCGAAAAGTTTACGCATTTCATCATCTGTAAGTGGTCTCATGATTAGTTAAATAACGAGCTTGGGCCTTGGTACGAAGCGTACTAGCGGGTTGTTAGTTTGTCAGAATTGGTATACCTTACAGCACTGATTAGCTGTACAAACAATAGGTAAATTATAGATAAGTAAATAATATAGGGTTAAGAATATTTACAAAATTGATTGCTGTACAGTTGTCTGTAATGTAAGTGTTGCATCCGCGTTGCGCTAATGTTGCGCTCACGGAACCATTGAATGAGAGGACCACCCACATGTGTACTTCGCCTTACTGTAATCCAGGTAATCAAAGAAGCACTGAGACGAAGTCCACTGCTGAGGCTGCAGGAAGTGCAGATCCTGGAGATCAGATTCAAATCCGATAATCTGTTGTAACATTAACTATTAGTGTCAAATGTGAACTGTTAAAACTGTTATACACTGATGTTAACCGACATATATCGTATTTGTTATTTTTTTAATTAAAAAAATCTCTGATAATGTTTCAATTGCTTGTGTTTGCTGTGTTTCTTATATGGCAGGATGCCCTGGCATTCAAGGACAACATGGACACCCTGGCGATCTCAAAAGTAAACAAAAACAAGAATAAGAAATCATTCTCTCCTGGTGATGGATATGTGGAGATGGAAAGAATTAAATTACGTGAAGATTACTCTGAACTTGGTGTTTGGATGGATAAATCGCATGTTCATGAAGTGACTGTTGCTGTCAAACATCTGAATTTGGATCAATTAGAAAATGAAGTCTTACAACGCAGTTCACCTAATCATAAATCTTATCAGCAATGGATGACATTTGATGAAGTGAGAGATATCACTTCGAATGTTCCTGGATATGTAGCCCTAAAGAGCTGGTTTGCTATGCATCGAATGGAGATTGTTTATAGCTCTCGTAGACATGAATTTATGAAAGTACGTGGAACAATTAAACAATGGGAGAGAATTCTACGTACAGAGTTCTATAGTTTCAAGAGCAATGACCCAGCCCATGCTACCAGAGCTAGTGTTCCTCGAGCTAAGACATATCACGTGCCTACTGTACTTCGTCCACATCTGCACAGTTTGTTCCACGTCTCACATCTACCACCAAAGATTGAAGTTCATGGACAAAAACTTGACAAGACTGGTCGTATGGCATTAGCGCAGGCAGTTGACGGGCTGAGGCAAGGGTTGCGTGGTGATATCACTGCCACAGCCTCTGGCTCTGCCTCTGGCTCTGCCTCTGGCTCTGACTCTGCCTCTGACTCTGGCTCTGACTCTGCTGCTGGTGGTGGCGCTGCTGCTCGTCCATTATCAACCGTGTACAGTACACCGTCATTTCTGGCTAATTTGTACAATATTTCTAGTACCTTAGGAAGCAGCCAAACATCCCAAAGTGTGTTTGAAACCGCAGGGCAAGGTATGAGTGCCACTGACCTGACATCGTTTCAGCAAGAGTATGGTTTGGTTCAACAAGCTGCTCTTGTTGTGGATGCTGATGGAGACTTGGATGGGTTGGTCTGTAATGTCAATCAAGGTGAGTCAATCTCTGCCTGCCGATGCATTATCACTCTCTCTCTCTTACCCATAACCACCTACTGTATGGTATGATACTTTTCTTGTCTTTCTCTTGTTATCTTTCTCTTAGGCAATTGTGATGAAGGAAACTTGGATATTCAATTCATCATGGGCATGTCACAAAACACCGTTTCCACCTTTTGGTACGTTGGTGGGTCAGACTCATTTGTTGATTATGCTGTAGCTCTGGCAGATGCAACAAATCCTCCTGCTGTAAATAGCATTTCTTGGGGATCTAATGAAGCGGTAAGAGTGTACCATCGCTTATTTCTTCGTGCATCTATTGACTAATTTTATGGTGATGTGATGGTATACTGGTTTGTATTATTTGCTGTGATATCTGTTGCTATGCTGATGTAGTTCACCCACCCAACCACCATGGACTCTTTCAATACAGCCACGTTGCAGCTCGCTGCAATGGGAGTAACTGTCACAGTTTCCTCTGGTGATTCTGGCGTTACTTCAGCTAGCTGTGGATGCAATGACGACACCAGCTCATACTATTCTTCGTGGCTTGGCCCTTCATGGTCAGGTCAAGGCTACTACCCTTCTTTTCCGGCAACATCGCCATATGTAACTGCTGTTGGTGGCACTCAGGGTCCTAATCAAGGTTCCGCGGAGGTTACCTGTCAATCTCAACATGGTGGTGTGATCACTTCT
>JACKZZ010013037.1_pt1 | contig 26111 bp, 6 predicted proteins | sample 8027871 | NCBI WGS metagenome assembly JACKZZ01 (sample SAMN15724774, study PRJNA655200) | protist metagenome | isolation source: fluorescence activated cell sorting (FACS) single amplified genomes of... | place: USA: West Boothbay Harbor, Gulf of Maine | collected 2000-07-19 | reverse complement strand
TCGGAAGCGCACGATGCGCTAGATACATGCTAATGTTGTTGCTGTTTTTGTAATGCATCATCACATTATAGTATGCTTCACTGAACGAGCAAGTTGTCAATTGGCTGCTGGCTGGTACTTTGGCTCTTTTTTCCAGTGCGTTAGGATAGTGATAGTTCTGCGTGAACTTGCGCGAATCCGAAAAGGCGAAAAGGCAGTAAAGCCATTGCCTTCCTTTCGTAAAGACCATATTGACAGCATCACAGCTTGCTCTGTGCTCGCCAGCTCGCTCTATGAAATGGCGGGTGGGGCGGATAGGTTGAATTGTGTCTTCCGTGACGACCTCACGTTTCTAGTGTATCTATGGCAGAGATGGAAGTACAGAGTTGACGAGACCAGGATGATGGAAAAGTAGTGAGCTGCGTCAAGCGTCAAGTCGTCGAGTCATTTGGGGTCACTCATTGTGTGCGTGTACGTGTGAAAACGCACTTTTTTTATATTATAACTAACTAAGTGGCCTCTCGTTGCAAACCCGACAAGCTTCGAAGGTAAATTATAATAATTGGTCAACCTAATTTACGTATACAAGACATGCATCCGTTTACGTACCTTCAATAGAACAAACAAGCTCATCGTCTTAAGCTCTAAATTAAGAGAAATTTCCCGATTATTCTAAACCCTTTTCCTTGAAATAATTGACACCACCTCTAGCTAGCTTCTCACGAATATCAGCTTGATTTTACTCAGTTGAAAGATCAAGTGGTGCTGGTTTCCCGAAATATCGAAGTTATCACTTATATATTTGCAATCTTCTGCCTGCTTCGGGACTTTAGAGAAGAGCACCAGTTTTCTGATGAAATCTCACCAAGAGACGCGCTCACAAGGTGATTGAAACCACTCGTTGCACTCAAATAACAGACAAGACTTTCAGTCAGCATAACAAAATAGACGATGGATAGCATGCGCTCTACAAACCGTGCTCCCGTCAACTCATCAGTGACGGGAGTGCAGAGCTTCCGGCCTGAGCTGGAGTTTGATATCATCAAGATTGTCATGCTCCGTGAGAGCTATCTAAAGCGCATCGCCAAGACTCTCAAGGAGAACGGCGGCAAGGTAGATATAGCCCTCATTGGCATGGTGGATACCTTGAGAGAATGCTCGTTAGAAACTGTGGATGTGATCCAGACATGGGAGAGAACGCAAGTTGACTACCCTGAGGTTGTCAAGTCATTCATATGGAATAAGCAGAACTATCTCAGTAAAATGAGCACAGATTATCAGTTCCTTTCTGACTACCCTGCTGTTGAGAAGTGGCTCGGATTCTCTGCTGAATGCAATCCCTTCTTCATCCCGCCTGAGGTGATCGATAATGGCATATCCATGCAACCGAACTCTTTCGTAGTCTTTGGTGTGCGGCCTCCTGCTCCGCCTGTTGCCCCCAGAGCCAAGCCTATTCTGCCCAAGTTCGTCAAATCTCCATATTTGACCCCGATACACAACGATCTGGACGTATTCCCTCAAAACTCTGCAGTCAACAAAGCCAAAGCTAAGGAAAAGCTGCGAGGGGTGGCACAGGCAGCAGCAGACGCGTTGCAGCAAGTTGGTAAAGACAAGGCAAAGGACGCACTTACTGATCCTTTTCAGAACTTTGTGAACGCGGAGACTATACTGCATGCTACGAAGATGTTAGCAGTGCTGGTGCGTAATAACGATGGACAGCCGCTCTTCACGTTGAGCACGCTTGGTGGTAGTACCTACAATGCTTCTGCGTCTTTTGTGACCGCAGATGAGTATATGCCGTCTTCTACCGCTGGGGGTACTATGCCGCCTGGTCCTGGGTCGCCAATGAAAAGCAGTACCTCTGCTGCGGGTTCGGGGGCTGGAACGCTGCCACCGGCTCCCGGCAAAGGGCAAGGGTTCGCTGGCAAGGCTCTGGGGTCTCAGCTCGAAGAAAGCTCTGTGGATGCTTTGCCTCAACCTGCATCCGGACAGACGCAGGCACAAGGTTCGCCACCCCGGCCCCTGCGCGAGGGTATGGTGAGAGCTGGCGACCCAACACACAACGTGCAAGTGGCAGCAGCCTCGCCTGATAAGCTCAGCATTAATGCAGCTGTGGGCACTACAGGAGCCTTCGCAGGTCGTCTGGGCTCAACAAGTGTGTTCTCTCAGAACCGCGAAGATTTCGAGAGTACACAAGATGGCTTCCGACAAACAATGCAAAACACCGGAGACAGATCACATCTAGACAACAAGGCAATGCGCATGGATGATGTCGTTGACAAGTCGATGGCAGAAGAGTCCTATGGGAAATTCACTTCTCAACTCGATAGCAGCTTCGCTTCTCAGCAGACAGCCACTACAAACTCGAGTAAAATATGGACTCCACATGAGATTACATTGCAGCGAGCCGTGAGAAGGAGAGGTGGGGAACTGTTTGTACTAACTGCTGCTGGTACTAGAGGCCACATCAAAGCCCCCACACGTAGAACTCGCTATGAACGTCTCAACAAGGAGATGCTGAATCTTGACAAGCAAGCCATTGACTTAGAGAAGACGATAGAAAAGACGAAATTGGAATTAGAAGAAGCGCAACGTGTTTTCAATGAGTTGGAGAAGCCATCCAAAAAGCAAACTCGCGAGATGACGAGAGAGCAGTCGTTTTATGATGGCTTGGTAGAGAGCAAGCGAGGTATTGATAGCTACCGCACTACACTCAACGATCAATACGCTAACTTCAAACTGGTTATGAACACTGAGCCTTCTGACCTCGACAAGCAGAAAAGAATGCACGCAGAGCTGAATGACGGCCAAGCCCTCCCTGACGATGAACAACTGAGTATGAATCTGGAGGATAAGATGGCATTTCGCGTTCAACGCTTCCTTAGAAAATGCCTTGGCAAACAGTTGCGCAAGGCAGAGTGGGCAAGAAGGAATGCAGCAGCAGTCATCCTGCAAAATTTAGCTCGGAGGAAGCAGAACGAAGGTGCGGCCTATGAACGCGGCATCAGGCTGTCCATTGCAATTCGTATGCAGAAGTTGGCACGTGGCGCTGGAGGAAAAGAAATGGGCAAGAAAATGGCAGTGATTCAAAGAAGAAAGCATGCTGGTGACCTTATAAAACGTGTTGCAAGGGGTTACATAGCTCGTAACTTGACAAAGAGAAAGAAGTTATTTATCAAATCAGTTAGACAAGCTAATTTTCATGCTAGCTTGAATTCTATCACTCCAGAACATTTGGATGATCTCGCTGACTTGATTGAGAGCTACCAGCGTGACTATACAGTTGCACTTCCTATTCAAGTCATGTCCGTTTTGCGTGGATTACTTTATATGCAAATCGGTGATGACGAGGAAGAGTTGACTGTTGACAACGGTGGATATGTAGAGCACGTCACTTTATATGCAGCTAAAGTAGGCTGGAACGGGTTTCGCTTGTTACTTCGACGCAAGGGTAGATTCATGCGTAAGATTCGTGCTATGGTCAATTTTATTTCACTGCCTGGTCCTCGTGCGTTGGCTTTCAGCGATGAATGCATTGAACATTTAGAGGCGGTAATATCAAACATAAAGGATCAGCATTTTGAGTCAATCGATTCGCGCAATCAAGCTACTATTATCCATTTTCTGGAGATTATTAGAAATCTCAAACAAGCCTATGATTTCCAAGAAGAATTCCCGGAGTATTTTATTCCTGCTCAACCGAGTTGGTATCGTCTAGTGTCAAGATATCAAAAGAATTACCAGATGAAAGTGGCTGAGTTATCGATGTACCGCTATTGCAAAAAGCAGATTGACGTTATGCGCGAAGAATTCAAGGAAACTGGTAAAGCATGGAAGCCCGTGGCACTCGCCGCCGAAACCAACAAAATCGAGCTAGAACGGACGGCAAAACTTGTAGAAGAAGCACTTGCTCTTTATGACAAAGAAGTATCGATATTCGAACGTGAAGAGATGATGAATATTTCGCTTATTAATGGTTTTAAGGTTGCCAGACAAATCGGTGTAGCTGTATGTAAGAGAGACTGGGAAGCTTTTATGGCTGCAGAAGGAGACGAAGCTCCCGAGTGGCGTATTGCCCAACAGCGACTTACGGTTGACAAAGCTGAACTTGATTTACTTGCAAGCGAGAATAAGATTTTCTTCGCCGAGAAAGCTAAAGCGAGGGATAAAAGAGCCAGGGATTTCAAGCAAATTCTTAAGCTTGAAGAAGTAAGACGTATTTGCAAGGCTGAAGGTCAATTGCTTGGTAAGCTCATGGTTTTACAATACGTATGGGAGAGGTTTGTAAGAGAAATCGGCGGTTTTCAGTACATTTATGACCTTACTGGTGAGAAAAAGCAATACTACTTGAATACAAAGTTAGAAGTGCAGACAGCTTTAGTTGAACGCCGTCGATTAAAGAAACTGCGTTTGAAAGAAATTGATTATCAATTCAATCGCGCTGCAGATATTGCTCACAATGCCCGTATTGGTGAATTTACTGCTTCATGGGATGTGCCTACTGACATGGAAACTGCTGCAGAAAAACAGGAGGATGAGGACTGCCGCAAACGCGATGCGGATTTGGAAGGGAAAGCTGCACGAGCTGCAAAGCGAATGAAAATCCCACCTGCACCATTTAAACCTCTTATGCTTTTGATCGATATACGCGTTCCTAAAGTGATCAAGAAAATCATGCGAGAAAGATTAGTTCCCTTACATTTTAAAGAGATCGTTGGAAAGTTAGATGACCCTACCCTTACTTTGAGGGTGCAGAAATTGATGGACACCCGTTGGAATATTTTTATCTTTGCAGATAGAGGCACGAATATGCAAGCTCGTACTGCATTCTTGGGATATTTCCGTGCTTTACTATATAGTCTTATTCCCCGTCCTCGCGTTGTAGCTTTGGATGCATTTTTAGCTTTGCGTTATGATAACTGGTACCTAAAAACTGCTGCGGAATACGATGAGATTTACCGCAATAATGTTGCAAATTCCACAGAAGCGTCATTACTACTGAGTCGATTGAGAAAGACAGCTCTAGTTTTTAAGCAATGCCTGATATTTGAGACGAAGCAGGATGAAATTGAGGCAGGTGCGAACGCTGTATTGCCATCATGGTTGCGTGAAGTTTTTAGGAATGACCTCGATGCATTTATGAATGAGATCGAACGACCAGGAGACGAAAATGGTTCTCTAATGTCCACGGGCACATCACTTGAGAATGCGCCTAAGATCCTTGCCGCATCGATAGCTGCCATCATGGGGTGGTGGAAGGCTCCATTACTTGAATGGAGAGAGAAGAAAATTCTTGTAGGTGTGGAGTGCTTCAAAGAGCATGTTTCGGATGCACCAAAGCTATGTGACATGCTTTGGTTTAGCAAATTCCCTGAGGCGAAAGTTAAAAACTTGCGTAGAATAGCAAATTCGCAGCGTCTGACGGAGGTGTGGGCCAAGATCAAGGCCTGCAACTTTTATACACAACCTGCAAGGTACTTACTTGCCCGATGGGTTTTAGAAGGTATGGATTTAATCGACGGTATAACTCGTCAAGGAGGAGGTGCTGATGAAAATTTCAACAACTGTTCAATTGCTTATTCAAAAAATCTTAATTGGAAGGACGATATCGCTGACCCGGAAACAATAGCAGAACAAACCATTGGGGAGCTTGTGCATGAGTGTTTAAGTGATAACTTGATTTATGAAGATGAGACAGATGTCAATGAATATAGAGCGAGAGATGATGTTGAGGATATCGAGCAGCAGTTCTTTGCCTCAGAGACTCATAAGAGAATTGTTCGTGTTTATCATAGCGACACTCGTGCTTACGTAGGCATAGAGAGGCCAGACATGCACGGTGAAAAATCCACATGGCAGTTTTTCTCTCAGATGGATATAGTAGAGATAGTGACAATGCTGGCTCCAAATGCTACAGAGCTCTATGAGGGTACAGTGGAACGTCTTGATATTAGTGAGAATGGAAAGGATAAATGGTGGGAGCTTCTCGCAAAATGGGGCCGATTGGAACATATTGGCAAGACCTGCCGCATGCAATTGTTACGCTCTAGATATTTGATGCTTACCAAGGTTGGCATGGTCAATGGATTCTTGGTTCGCTATGAATTGTTTGAGGAACGCTACGCAGAAATTCTCATTCTTGTTCACGGTTTACCTGGAACTGGTACAGTGTATTTCCGAGTCAATAAAGAAGTTATTGCTCACTTACTGGCATCATGTGATATCTTTCTGGAGAAGACGGCTATTCAAATGCAGGAAGCTCTGCCTATTGCTTATATCTTTTCGGACAGACTCCAGGCAAGGCCGTCAAAAAATCAGTTGTGGTGGATGGATAATGGTGAGTTGGAGCCGAAGCAAATCTGGGGAAAGAAGCCCCTCAAAGTTAGTTTGCGAATCAAAGGAGGTCCCGGCAGACTTGCAGGTCGACGCATGTTTACATTGAATGGGATTTTGCTTTTGATTACCATTTTCGAAGTCAGTAACCCTAGTGATATTGCGAGTATGAGAATAGTATTTTATGACTGTACTCATTGTCAGACAGCAGAGTGTCGTTTAAGCGACATGGAGAAAGTCGGGTTATTCAACGATGACTCCCCTATATTAGAGCAAATATTTAGAAGAATACGCACAGTTTACACTCGCGTTCACGAGTTTGGTACAATAAAGGCGGACGAACGTCCGACCATTCTATTAGATCCACAATTTGAAATGACTGAGGAACCGGTATATTTCTGTGAAGGTGACACTGAGTATTTTTTGCTTGATGATATTCAGTTGCAGTACTCCCGTGATCACGCAGATAGTGATGATGAAGAGCACGAGATGTCTTCCAAATCACGTTCACGTACGCGTTCAGATGTAGTGGATGGTGTTGAATTGTCCGATGATGATTCGCAACTTGAAGAGCTCAAGAAGGAAACTGAACAAGTTGATGCCGTAAAGGCTGCTGATGATGCGATTTTGATTGAAAGGAATACTGCCAAGCCATGGCACTGGTGTATGTACTTCAGCAGAACAACCATTGAAGAAAATATTGGTAATCTCACTGTGTCTGCTGGACTTAATCTTACTAAGGAAGGTTTCGATTTCTATGTTTTGGATAATCGCACTTTGCGAGAGCAGTACACATTTATCAGTTTCAGAAAATCTCTACCTTTTTTCTACAACTTAACAATGGAAGCCTTCAGGAAACGATTGAAAAACATCAATGAGAATGTTGTGTTCGAGTTTATTGACGAGCTCTTCTCCGTAATGGAGATGGGAGATGCTCTGGATTCGGATGGTGTAGGTGTGGAAACTCTTAATTTACGAAGTGACAAAGATGAAATACCTCCTATCGTGCTCGGTTACTTCCGCGAAGTGGATGATTCAGAATCCTCGCACGGAAGTGGCAAGAAAACCAAAGCCAAGAAGATAGAGTTGCAACGAGTAGAAATACAAGTTTTGGCTGCTAGAAATTTGGCTACTCTTTCAGGTATTGCTGCCCGTAATCCCATTGCTATCATCAAATGGAATATGCGCGAAATTGGAAGGACAGTCTCTGTGAAACATACTTGCAATCCAGATTGGGACGACCCTGGTATTCGCACAGCAACCACTAAAGATAAGTCCCTAGAGCATTGTTCGCTAGAAGTCGAAGTCTGGGATTTCAATTTCCAAAAAGCTCGAACTACGGAGTTTTTAGGTTCCGTACGTCTTCGTGGGTCTGACTTAATAAAACTTTTTGAAAATGGTAGTAAAATGAATCTGACCTATCTTCCTCTGGGTAGGTCTAATAGAATGAATGATCATGACAACCAGTTCGCAGGTGGCGACTTGATACTTTTCGGGTTGCATCACGTAGATTGGGATAAATTGAAGCCTCCACAAACCTATCGCATTGTTGCAGAAGAAGACAAGGAAGAATACGATAAAGCCATCGCAGAAGAAAAAAGTGATTTTGATAAGCAGCAATTGGCCGAAGAAAGGGCAAAGAATGGCGTTGGTAGTTGGATAGGATGGGGAGCTCCCAAGACGACTGAGGAAGCAGAGTCAAAAGAAGATATTGTCGCAACAGAATCAGTAGCTATTACAAGAAAAGCTGAACCAGAAAAGCCAAAAGCTGTTCTGGCTGACCGACCTTCATCTCGCAGCTCTGTCGCACTTACTAAAGTCAAAACAGATAGAAGCATTCGCTTTTCAATGCGGCATAAGTCTCCCGAACAGCTGGCTCAAATGGCTGCACTTCAGGCTACGCATTTTGCTAAATCTGACCCCAATAACCTACCCACCCCAGCAATTAATTTACTCGATGCAAATCGCCGCGGGAATTCTCGATCACGAGTTCATTCTGCCCCTCGAACAGGCAGTGCGGAGGGACTAGCAGAACAATTGCGTAGTCGTATACAAGAGAAAGAGACCCTTGGAGACCTTGAGGAAGAGTCTACATCCATCAAGACTTTGTCCTTTGGTGCTTTGGGTGAAAATAGCCTCGTGGCTGGCAGTTCGATGATGTCTGACTCTATGGGTATGATGCAATCGGTAGACGACGAAGAAATCCCAGAAACCTATCGCAGCAAAGCACAGACAGATGATACATATGAGAACCCTGGAAGTGAATTCGATGATTATGTTCCCTTCGTGTTTACGCTGAAGTTGCTGCAGCTAGAAGGCATCCCCGACCATTGCGAGAACGTCGTTGCTGTAGTGAAATTCAACGGTTTCGAATCAGGCCGCACAGAAAGTCTAAAATGTCTGCCTACCGTAGTTATTGATGAGAACGGTGAGCTCACACTTGAGATAGGCGATGACAAGAATAGACAAGAGATCCTGAGACAGCAAGCTTGGGAAGAATTCAAGGAAAATGATAGCCACTACATGAAAATTATAGATGCCCGAAAGGCAAAGCTTGCAAGAGAGGAAAAAGCCAGAATAGTGAGAGAAGCAGAAGAAGCAAGCCTAAGCGAGGATGATGATAAAGAAAGCATCGCATCAGGCTCGAATGAAAATGATGATGAATCAGCCTACGAATCATTGGAGCAAAGTGCAGAAAAGTCGCTATCTCTAGCCGAAGAATCTTTCATCAGTGAAGACCGTAAGTTTCATGCTGCTGTTGAATCAGATTCAGTTCATACGTATGTTATTCCCGACCGTATCAGGAGATCCGACACGAATAGCATAGCAATTTTCCCCAGAGATTCTACTTTCCAAATGACTGTTCCTTCCAACCTCGATATCAACAGCTGCAACCTGGCAATTGAACTATGGGATATAGAAGAGACGGAATTGCTAGGTGAAGTTGATCTTCGTGGAACAAAGTTGAAGGCTTTTGTGGAAGAATCAGGTCTAGCGAAACAATGGGTGGAGTTCCGAGATCCGTTTCACGATGAGGTCTGTAAGTTCGAGAATATGTGTGGGGATATGTATCCGCTTCGCATCATGTCCACTGCAACTGATAATCGCTACGTGGTTGACCCCGACCACGTAAAGGCTATACCTCGATACTTCACTGTTGTATTGAAGTGCATTAAATTTCTTCCAAGCGATTTTATTCCTATGTGGAAAGAGCCCGTGGATGAAGTGGAGGAGGAGCCAGAGGAAGTCATAGATGAATCAAACCCTATCAGTCAGAGTCAGACTAGTATCTCGGCAAGTGGGAGTAAAAGTGGAAGCGGAAGTCCTGGCAAGTCCCAAAGTATGTCTGCATCTGGTAGTATGCCATCGCAAGCAGAAATTGAAGCTGCTGTTTCCAAAGCCAAATCTAAATTATCCAGCATCGCTGCGGGGGAAGAATCAGATGACGATATAGCTTCTTATAACAGCGAAGAAGAAGAATGGCGGTTTAAAGTGCAACAGGATACTGGCGTGTATGTCGACGTGCTTCTTAATGACGAGCTGTATTTTACTTCTGAAGTTATTGTCAGGACAGACATGATAAACACTCAATTGGAGTTCCCTCGTGATGGCGCTGAAATTGGCTTTGAATTCGATCCAGACACTGATATTGCGCTTTCAAGATTGACTTTCAACATTTATTCTAAGGATGGAATGATGCTCCACGAAAGGCCTGCACCCCGTCACAACGATGGCTCTATGATCGAAGACATTGATGGAGCTATTCAAGAACATGACGAGGACAGTGATGATTATGACGATGAAAGTGGCGAAAAGCGAAGATCGGCTCCAAAGATCAAAAGTCAGGCCCAAGCCAAAGATGATGAGAAAATGAATGGAAATGAAAGCGATAACGTTGAAGCCAAAAAAGAAAGCAAGGTGGAAGATTCCCCGGGCATTCGCTATCTAGGTACGCGCACTATAACTGGTGAAGTTTTAGAAGAATTTCTTTTCAGAAGTAAAGAGGATGTTGAACCAGAGATTGACGATACTTCCACAGTCGCTGCATCGCAAGCCGTGGCGCAAGCTAAGTCTTTCGTAGATGATGTGACGCTTGAAGACGGTGCTACTCTTGCGAATCCAAGTGTTGAAGCCGATGGTTCTTTAGTCGCTGACTCCAAAGATGACGGTTCAGTTGCACTGCAGGCCAAATCAGTAAAGAGTGTAGCATTTGACGATGATGCCACACCCACGGCATCCATGGTTGCAGCAAGAGACGCCAAAGAGGCCGAGGAAAAGAAGGCATTAGAAGGTTCACAAGCTGAGTCCAAGGATTCAAAGGACGCCCCATCAGGATTAGAAGAGAAGTCCTCTCTGGGATTTCAGGAGCAGGACCTTCCAGGAGAAGGGCTGCTCACCTTTCAACTGAATCTCGCCGCTAGGCTTGCAGCAAACGACCCCGAGCCCGACGAGGAAGATAACGAAGCCTGGCTAGCGTGGGAAAGTCGAAAGTCTTTACGTGAATCAGAGAATAAGATAGCCCGCACTTGTGAGCTCGATATACTTGGTTGGGAGAGGAAACAAATAGAAAGCGATCTTGACGCTCCTGATGATATTGATTACGTGGTAGGTTACACATCGCGACCTGGCACTGCCCTAGAACCCCCGAAGAGGATAACGCGAAACAGAAACCCGAAAGAAACCAATGTTCCTAATCTAACCATGACTGGAAGAATTGGCACTGGCGAGCGCCCGGGTACTAATAATAGCGGTGTGAATATGGCCATTGCTCCTGCCATGATTTCTGGCGGTCTTACTCTTGATGGTTTTGCATTTGCAGGTACTGACACATTCAATCGTCCTGGGCATGTGAATATATACAGACAGAACGCGATGTCCGAAACGCAAGATTTGCCTAGACGCAAACTTTACTTACAAATTGGATCCATTTCTGCCGAAGGAAAGAAACCTACTGCTGGCACTTTTGCTTCTATGGCGAATTGGGGATGGGGTGCCAGCAAGCCTGTTGACGAGGACACTAGAAAGACAGAGGGGGGTGAGAAGGAGACTATTGAGTTGAGTCTGAGTAAAAGTCGCAAAGCCACTGGGGTAAGCATTCTCAGCCGATACGTGGATTGTGCTAAGTTCATGGGTCCTAGAACGAAAACTCCACAAGAAGGGGATGACGATGAAGTCGAAGAGAAAGTAGAAGCAGAAGAAGTGGAAATCGTTGCAGTATCCGGAAAGATTCGGAAAGAGCGCCGCGGTTCAACTTTGCTTTTGTCTCGACATGGTAGTGTTAGCGTCGCACAGCGACGTACAACATTTCTAAATCGCAAAAGAGCTCACGAGGTTTCTTCTTTTGAAAATGAGAATAATGACAATAATCAGATGGGCAACGACAATGCAGCCAGTAACGATGCTAAGGGAGACGATTCTCCATTAGCGAAGCGTCAACGTACTGAATCTAATGATACTGCGGAACCCAAACCAGGGGCAGCAGGCGATGGCAACAAAGGCAAAGGAAATGATCTAAGAAATAAAATAGCTGCTGCACCCATCCCAGATCCAGTAGTCAAAGTTGATCAATATGCTTTCCGCGAGGTGCAAGTCTTTTTCAATGGATTCTTTGTCCACGAAATGCTTATTCCTATCATCTATTCTGATGAGCCTACTGAGATCGATGAGGATGGTGTTGATATTTTGAAGAATCCTGAACTCTTCAAAATTCCCATCTTTGTACCTAGAGGTCAGTTGCTTGAAGCTTGTAGACTGGAGGTCGTCATGTACCAATTAAACGAACTTAGTAAGAAGGACAAGGTGGTTGGTGTGCGTGTATTCGAAGGAGATGATCTAGCGAAGATGTTTAGCGTACCTGGCACAAACTTACCTGCCAGCACCCTAAATCCAGCCGCATCCGGAACTGCACCGGGTACTGCACCTGCAATAGCAGCTGATTCGGCATCGCGTCCTGGCACGGCAGTATCATTTCAAGGCCTACCCGAAGATACACTCCAAGAAGCACCCCCAATTCAAGACGTCAATATGGAATCTCCTCGACCTACTGGGGCCCTCTATTACGATATGGAAATTCCTGGTTCATATAATCCGGACTCAGATGAAGGCATTGCTTTAGCTGCTGAAAAAGTAGAAATCTCGGGTGCAGCAGAATATGATTACAATGAAACCTCAGGACTTAATCTAGGTGTCACTGTCCACGACCAGGAACGAATTTTACAAAGTCGGGAAAAAGGTGCGGGAGGCACACAGGGCGCTCGTCGTAAAGTCGAGGTGCGCCTTCTAGCGGTTACTGGATTGGTCAAAAGGACATTTTCTCATGACTATAACAATGTTGGTGCTGCTAAGAGCAACAAACGTAAACTCTCGACAGTAGCAGATGCAGATACAGATGTAGACACCCGAGCAGGACCTGAGTCACTCCCTACTATGTTGGCTGAAGGTTTCCATGACGATGACAGCGCCGAACGTGATGATTTCATCAACCACGAAGGATCTGGATCTCTGACTAATGTTGGATTCCCAGGGGCTGAGCCTCAACCGGAAGAGCTAGGAGGTATGAGCGTACTCACCGCTGAGTCATTCGAGATTGAAGCTGCCGATGCACCTTTAGCCTCAAAGGAAAGTGTCCAGAAGCAAGAGATAGCGATGGATAAAGAGACGAGCCAAGGTGTTGATGATCAAGAGAAAGAAGTAGAGTCGCTTGCGGAGCCTAAATCATACTCAGATTCAGAACTAGAGTCATCAATGAAGAATTCCTCAATGAAATCATCTGGTATGCCAGAGAAGGAGAAAGAGGAACTTGCGGAGCCCAAGTCAGATTCAGAATCAGGCGATGAAAGTAAGCCAGTGAAGCCATCTGATATGATGGGTGATGGTGGCGGATCTTTATACGATGGATCATCGATAGGCAATGACTATGAAGAACAAGAGGATGCAGTCATTGCAGTCCGTGGAGATAAAGAGATATATGCTGTTGTGCGTTGGAATGGACAAGATTTGTCGCAGAGTCATCCAATGCCTGTTTCTAACAGTGTTTTATTTGCTGATGGTAGCCGAATTCACGATGGTGTCCTAGCTCCCGTACCGGAAGCTGGCGGTGATGACGACAAAACTGTTACCTCGGTGTCAAATTCCATTCAAAAACAAGACGTGCGTCATTTGAATGCTTTTGCTCCCATTGTTGACCCTGTGGCCTCGTCCTCGTTCACGATGTATGTGCCAACTGGTCATAGTTTGCAGGGTTGTTATCTCGAAATTGCTATCATGCAAGATGGTACTTGCCTTGGCTCTACTGCCTTGCATGGAGATGACTTGATATCATTTTTAGAAGGTTACGGAGCCGTGCAATCAGACGAAGACTATTACGAGGATTATGACCCCGAGGATGACACTGCTACTACTCACCGCTCCTATGCGTTAGATTACTCATCAAGTGTGCCCCGCGATGTCCAGCCTGCTGAATTGACTGGTCGACTTGTACTTCGAGGCCGAGTCATGCGTAGTGATGGTGGAAAAGAGAGGCGTCCCAACACTACGACCAACCCTTTCGATGCGCAGCACGACCATCAGTTCCATACGACAGTGAATATCAAAAAGAAGACACATCAAATATCAATGTTCCGTATACGCAGTAAGCTCAAGTTTGATGAAGTTGGTTGGAGGCACTTTTACGACAAAACTACTGCCTTCTTTGTCAATAAAAAAGAAAAGGATGAGATGGTGGAAAAGAGACGTATACTTGCCTTGCCCGCAGAGGAACAAATGCAATATAATCGAATAGAAGCTGAGAAAATGGCAAAGCTAAAAGGACGACCAACACCTGTCCAAAGCGTAAATAGTAGTCAAGTTGACGACAGTTCTCAAATCACCGACCTCAAATCGTCATCGAATGCGGAGTCGAATGCGGAGTCGAATGCGAAAGGCTCTTCTGCAAGTAACAGTTCTGGAAATAATAAAAGCAAGGACGATGATAACATATCTGTTGTGTCTGGTGATGATGACGAGAAAAGCACAGCACTAATTGTATTCCCTGAGCAACGCACCGGGAAAAACCTTCCACGGCCATTCAAACTACCGATGTTACAGTTTAAACTGGAAGAGTCTGCCGTCAAATACGTCGCTGTCAACGAATCTGTGCAAGAGGACGCGCGTATATGCTGGCGTGGCCGCGCTATGCCTAAGCACTTTAAAGGCGGATTGAGCAAAGATCTCGCAAAGAGTATGATGAAAAGCCGTAGCAGTAGACTCATCAAAATGAAAGGTATCGACGATATGAAGCTTTTGTCAGATGTGCATTTCTTGAAAGACATGGGAAATGCTAAACAGACTAGTGCAGATGCACTGCCTATATGTGTCAAAGAGATCGTATCTACTGGTCCTGGTATCTGCAAGAGATTGTATCGTATTGAAATCAGTACGAATGCAGGACAACCAATTGGTAGTGCGGATATAGAGACTGATGTTCAAATGATAAAATGTGCAGGTGTCAAGAATGTTGCAATTTTCGGAGAGGATGGCCGCAAAGGTTGGGACATGGCTAAGATATTTGGGTTCATTGTCAATGAACGCTGCGAGATCGATTTCATGCCTACTGAACGTAAGAAGGTTCTTACTAAGAAAGCGGAGAAGAAGGCTAAAGCAAGCTCTGAGTATCTAGAGAAAAAAGTCGATAAGAATAGACGTGATGGAATCTCTGCTGGTGGTGTTAAAAAGGATGGAAAGAGCAAGCCAAATTCAGTGGTGGCACTTATGCAAGATGAAATTCTCCCATTGGAAGTGAAATTTAGTGCTTTGTATGGTCTCAATAGTTTCTCACGGGATATGGGAGCGTACGACGATGATGAGATGAAGCAGGAAGCTCGGCGCATGAGTACTATAGCTGATAATGGTGGAGACATGTCGGCTATGATGGACATAGCGAAGGCAAATGCTGCTGCAAATCGTGCTAGTGATGGTGCCATTGCAGAGGAAGATTCTGAGTATGCAAGCAGTGACGATGTTTCCTTGTCTGAAAGTAGTGATGAGGAATCCTCTACAGAAGCAAGCGCTGTTGTACCAGAGCAATATCTCAGAATATACACAAAAACGCATCGCATGGGTGGTATACAATTCAAGACGATTATTATGCTTACGGGGCGCATTTCGAATTTATTTACAGATCCTAATGAGTATTTCGATGGTTTAGATTTAAGGGAATCATTATGTGAACTGCAAGTCATATTCAGATGTAAGGATGCATTTACTAAAATTACACATGAGTTGCAGTTTTCTGGGATGGAAATCTTTGGCTGGTTAAGTGAAATGCCAAATATTGCTAGTCCAGACTTAAGAAATAAATATCGTAGAGCTAAATTTGGTGAGTTATTGTTGCATAACTTAGTGATGCGTTACAGTAACAAGGGTGACATTATTCTTGATTTGATTAACGAAGAAATAGGACAGCTCACTGTGCAGACTAAGGCTATGGGGGACGATCTCAACACCATACAATTGGCAGGTTCTGGTAATGCAGAAGATGGGAAGTCGAAAAGAGCACAAATGCGTGCGGAACAAGCCGCTGAAGCTCGTAGACACAGGAAAGAACGCCGTGAAGAGAAACGTCAGAAAATACGTGATTTGGAAGCCGAGAGAGAGAGAATCAGGCAAGAAAAGAAAGATGAATTGGCAGCAGCCCAAAAAGCCGCCGACAGAGCGGCCATGAGCACTGCAGGACAAGCGGGTGCTGCCGCTGCTGATGCACTATCAAATGCAGGTGCTGCCGCAGCGAATGCTTTGAAGAGCCTCAAATTCTGGTAGAGACAATTGAATATAATGATGATAAGTATGTAATTCAATATTGTAAGCAATGCAACAAATTATAGATACAGTATTAGTTGTGTTGTTTACCGTAAAGTTGGTTTATCACTAAGGATTTCATAATCAGCCTTGTGCGGACTGTTCACATCAACACCGAATCCTACATCTGCAGATTTGTAGAAATTCATGGCAGATTCATTCGACACAAAGCACGTCAACAGTACCTTCCAAAGATGAAGCTTATTCGAAATTTTGACCAAGCTCTTCATAAGATGCTTTCCTATACCACATCCCTGGACAGAAGGCGAGACTTGTAGTTCGTAGCAGTAGCACACTGGGTACTCAGGCTCCTCTTCGTCATCCCACTCGAAGCGAAACATCGTGTAGGCCACACACTTGCGACGGCGGTTAGTTGAATTTGAATTTGAATTTGAACCGGATGCTGCAATAGCAGCAGTAGACTGGAAAACAGTGGAGCCCCCTGCTACATCTATCTTCTCTTTCTCTTTCTCTTTCTCTACGGCAATATCAGCGTCAGCCGGTATTGTGCTCACCTCAGCCTCAGCCTCAGCTTCTGCTTCTGCTTCTGCTTCCTCCTCACGCTCATAAAGACACAAGAAGCGACTCATGGGGTGGAAGAGTTCATTGCGCTTTTCCATCGGGTTCCATCCCCAATTCTTCAGATATTGCTCTTTCATAGATACCTCAAACATGGAGAAGAGCTCCTCACGTTCCACAAAATTCAAGTCGTTGGCACCACAGCTGCGGATGTCGAACTGGCGTGCTTGTGGCGGCGGCGGCAGTGTGCGTGCTGGGCCCTCACCTTCATTTTTAGGGCCTTGGTGCCGAGTACTAGCAGGGCATGACAAGATCGTATCTACTTTGCACACGCTCAGCAAGTCCTTTAGCGAGTTCGCCAAACGGATGATCATCTCAGGGTCACTGTCCATGTTTTCGTCGTCTTGGAAATGTACCTCGGTGCAAAGAGGTCTACTATCCGTCACGAGAAGGGCCATGACTAAAGTTGAAAATGTAAAAAAGAGTGGCGGCGGCGGAAAAATCGGAAAAATCTTTTGACCCAGAGCCTCCGGGGTTACCAACAACTGCCTCCATGGCGAGCTTTACAAGTGACACGGCCTCCGGGCTGATGATGCTGGTGCTGTGCAACGGCTTGGCGGCGGATGACCTGGTGAGTGTCCTCGAATCATTGAGGGCTGACAGCAAGAAGGCTAGCAGTCATAAGAGAAGAGAACTGTACTGGGAAGGCTACGGCGCCATGGTGAATTGCCTTTCAAGCGTGGAAGGCAAGGCTTACTGTTTCCTCAAGTACACAGTATTCGAAGGCGAAGGAACAGCCGAATACGTGGAGCTCACAAAGCGACAGAAGGGCCTCGTGACGGGCGGGTGCGACATCCTCGCTAGAAAGAACAGACCGGACAGTGATGAGAAAAAGTCCGTAGCAGGTGGGGGTCCATGGGCAGCGTCCTGGGGCGAAGATGAAGCCAAATCAGCATATGAAGACATATGCACTGCTGAGCCAGTCATCTACTTATCAAACGATGGAGTTTACGTCAGCACAAAGCATAAAAGAGTTCAATGCAAATCATATAGTTCGTCACCCCTGAAGTCATTGAAAGACATTGAAAAAGCCGTTAGTGAAATCGCACCGACACTGCGCAGTATTTCCTTCAGCGGTAATGATGTGCCAAGCATCTTACCCTATAATGTTATTGTCTCCGACGTTTCCTCGGCTGTTGCGGCTACTTTACCGAGTACCATTGGTTTTGTGAATTCTACCAGTACAACAGAGATATATGAGGGTTTCATCCAAAGGCGCAGCGACCACTTTCTCGCAGAAGCAGAGAAGATGATTGCATCTATGCTCACTGATGTGGCCAAGAGCCTCGTTCCACTAGTTTGTTGTGCTTCCATGAAAGACGCTGGTATTGCTAGGAAAAACAGCCTTATGAAGAAAGTGTACGTTCACGAATCGAAGACCAAGTTTATTGAAGGAATCAAAGCTGATGGTGATGTGGAGCTTCACGTCATTAGTGGTGAACCTGATGATAGCAAGGTGTTCTATCAGTATGGTGGGATCGTCTTTGAACTTTTCTATAGAACAGATTTGGGAGTGTTTGGATAGATAAGAAGAGAGGGATAAGGTTTAGGGAGAGGGTTCGGGGGAGCTGGACTAGCGTTACGTTCCAAGTTTATTTGTATTAAAGCGAAGTGTTGGGTGATATATTTTCGTTTTAATGAAATGAACACACAATACAAGAAATTAGCCATAGAGGTAACGGTTTCGGTAAGATCATTATTCCATCATTCCATCATCACATCATCATATTATATTAATGTAATGGAATCATGGTAGTGAAGGATGTCCATCCCAAACCAAACCACAGTGTTTTACTGATAGTAAATTAGGAGGAAACAAAACTTTACATTTCTGCTTTCGACTTCGACTTCGACTCGGACTCTGCTTCAGAATTATGAAAGTAGTCGTCGTTGAGAGGCGAAACTGGGCAGCCGTGTCCCTCGCAAGACACTAAAGTAATCAAAGTGCCGAGCTCTACATCTGTGTAATCGTGAATGGAGGTCGACATGTCGAATTTGCCTGTGGTTGTGAAAGCACTTTCTTGCAAGCAACATAACTCCAAATTTGCAGCAATTTCTCTACCAGTGTTTTGCGTTGTGTTAAAATTGTAGTAAATGGTCATATCATTCCAACCTGTGGAAGCAACAGTCAAACTCGCCGTGCCTGGTGGAAAAGTACCAAAGCCTGTTAAAGGGTACGTGGTTTTCACGCCAGTAGCTGTCTTTGTAAGGGTAGCACTGGTGAAAAGAACGGTCTGGACTCCAGTAATAGTCAATGAATACGGATTGGGATTGTATACAGAGTATGTCTGACTCATGATGAATGGATTAGAAGAAACAATTGCTGTATTAAAATCACTGGAAAACTCGGGGGTTCTCGGTATTAGAAAGAACAGCAAGAAGAACAGCAGGCAGCACAATGCGCAAGAATAGCTCGCTATGCGTCGGTACCTATTAGGGTTTCTATAACGAGTCGAAGGACCGCGAACAGTGCCTGTTGCTGCAGGCTCTGCGATTAATGGCACATCAATGGCGTTCGCATGCGGAATATCAGGGTCCTGTCCAGCGACAAGGGGATTCTTGACGACAGAGGGCTGCATATCGGGCTGTAGCGATCTCTGCAACACTTCTCTACTCTCTACCCTGAATAATTCAGAATAATTATGGGATCCCGGGATCCCTGATCCCTGGTCGATCGGATCGATCCGAACTCGCATTCAATCCGATCGATTTTTTGGGTCCCAGGATCCGATTCCGATCCGCTATCCGATCCATGGGACGCGACATCCGGACGGATGCGGACGGGTATGGCAGTGGCGATTTGAGATCTGCGCAGAGGTAGATCAGAATTCCCCAACTTGAAGAGTAAGCAGTTAATTTCAATATTTACAGGTCATCAAAAAAGCTTCGAAGAACACGAAGCTCGTCGTTATCCACAGTCATCTTTGCGGTGGAGTCCCCCTTTGCTTTACGCGAGTTGTTACTTGTGCTATCAGCATCAGCATCAATGCCTGTAAGTGTGTGCAGAGGCGCAAATTTCTGAAGGTACGGCTCCCACTCTACACTGTCACTTGCCTTGCTGCTACTGCTTCTGCTATCATTGCTATCATCTGACCTCATAAGGTTTCGGTGACGTACTATACCATCAATAATAAGCAAACCAAAAAATGCCCACCCTGAACTGCTGAGCGGAGGGCAGTTTGCGCCCGCATCTATCAACCCCAAAACTCGTCTTTTAGTATAATAATACTCTGCAAGTTGCGTCGGCGCCAATAAGCTATTGATACCTACTGCCATTTCAGAAGTGGCAATTCCTCTGCTCACAAAGGAATGAATGGAATGAGACTTACCACCACCACTAGTTACTCTCTCAGGGTTTGAAAGCATCAAGGAATTTGTGTATTCCATAGATATATTCACTGAGCTTTTTGCCTCTTGTCTATCAGCAGTGTCTTTGTCATCAGTGTTTCTACCGACTGCCACAAGTGATGAGGTATCCACCTCTCTGCCTCTAGCAGTGTTCTTAGAAGCTTGTGCACGTTCTGCGGACGAAGTAGGGGCTAGACGCTTGATTACTTTCCCAGTATGTGATAGCAAATCGTCCAAAGCGGTCCACAGCACAAAGAACGTAGAAGGCTTTTTGGTGGGTAGTACAGGAAGGTCATCACTACTGTCCTCACTGAACTCTCCTGCACCGTCGTCAGACTCTTCGTAAGGCTCACTAACAAGGCCATCGTCTATTGCATTCTCCAAGTCCTCAACTGATAGATCGCCGGCGCCAGCAGCTGCAGATTTGTCTTTACTGTCATTACCGATATTGCTTGCCTCTGCACCAGAGCTCAGTCCCTGGGGAATGATAACAGCTGAGATTCCAGAAGAAGAAAAGAATTGTCTTCGCACTTCTCTATTGTGCTGCATTTTCAATTCATTCTCCTTATGATCTATCTCTTCTTGCACTAAAGCCTTTTCGCGCTCTTCCTTCTCTTGCGGGTCTTCTTCCTCCTCCCATACCTCATTATCGTCACCATCATTGTCATTGTTCTCCATTGCTTCAATGCTTTCATTCCTAGGCCCACGGCTGAAGGCGGGAGCTTTGCCGTCCTTTAATTCATATTCATCACCATGCTTCGTGCTGATAGAACTTTCAGGCATGACTTTAGGTGCATCAGTTTCCTTAATGGCCCATTTAACAGTCTTTGCACCAGATGAATTATCGCCTACACGATCACTAGGATCAGGGCCAAGTGCAGCGCGTTCGCGTTGTGCCTCACGTTGCTTTTTAAACATGCTCTGTTTCACTGCCATCTTGTTAATAGGCTTTGGAGGCGCGTAAGATCCTACAGGTTTCAGACGCCCCTGCGATGACAGCATGTGTTGGTCTGGTTCTTTCCATTCCACTTCCCGGATTTTTGTAGCAACAATATTGTTGTCGTAGGTTGCCTTGGGTTGATCGCCTTCTTCATTGATCCCCTCCAAGAACCGACGCTCGTCTTCAGTGGCCTCGTCACCGAGTATTAGCTTTTCTTTGACTATTGCAGGAGAATGGATGGCATCAGTTTTGTCTGGAGAATTTTTCTCATGTAATGCCTTCGCGCGCACACCTTTTGGGTTCATCCGCACACGCGGTGGTACTGAAGCTCCCGATGGTTTTGCACCCAGAAGCATTTGAGTAGTTCTTGTGTCAACACTTGTATCTAGACGTTCATCACGCCAACTGCTAAAACCATTAGCACCACCAGTAGCGTGTCTGTTTTCATACTCTGCGAGCTCTGCTGCCGCATCCGCCTCTTCCTGCTCAGTCAGAGGCTGCGGCTCCTTTTCTTTAACTTCCTCCTCTTCTTTTTTCTCTTCATCTTTATACTGCAGGTTGCCTGCAGCCGCGTGAGCTGCCTCGGTTGCCACAGCTTGTGCCGCTTGTGCAGGAGTAGGCCCCTTTTTACTCGCAGGCCCGCTACCTAGCATCTGCATAGGTAGATTCCCAGCTTTGTACTTGTCCCGCAAGCTCTTTTCGCGGTTGGATGGCTTAATGCCTTTGATATCAGCGGGGTTCATGCTCGGGGCAAAGGAAGGTGTCATGGAAGGGTGCATAGAAGGGTGCATCACAGCGTCAGCCTCCACTTCAGCCGTAGCCGCAGGTTTTTCGTCGCCACCTTTCTTGGTGGGAGTGGCCTTCTTGGGGGCAGCCTTCACATCAACCGCCGATGGCCCAGCAGTGACAGACTTTCCCTTCCCCGGAGACCGAGAAGAGGGTGATGCAGCAGCAGGCTGCGGAGTGATGCCGAGCAGACCCAGTTTCGTGGGGTCAGTTCGGAGGCTCTCCAATAGCGCCGTTGCCTTCATGCTCCCTGCTGATCTCACACTAGGGACACTAGGGGTAGTGCCAGCATATCTTGCATCTGGGTCTCCAGCAGCACCTCCTGTATTATTCTTTTGTGTGAGGGACGAGGTTTGTGGCTCGGATTGTGTTTCGCTTATGGAAACTCTTGCAGCCTTCTCGTCTAAATTACGCACATTCCAGTATTTCGGCTGCACAGCGCCACCATGCAGTAGCTTCGAGTGGCCGTAGTCGGGTGGGGCTGCCCGCTCTGCATCCTCTACAACGGACACGCCGGCTGTAGAAGCAGTAGATGCTGTTTTCTGAGGCGACCTTCCGCGGTTCTGAGCAGCCTTCGCTCGCTGAGCTTGTCTCGCAAGCTTGTCACGGTCTTTTCCTCGACTCTTCGCCTCTGCATCATTTTCATCGCTATCTTCGTCAGATGCGTCGTGAAAACTCAGAGTTTGCAGGATGTCGTCTACCCGGCCAGGTGTAGCTGCCAAATCCAGAGACCGCACACACTCCCTAGAGGCTGGCATAGTGTCTGCCAGGTTGCTCTGGTAGGCATTGCTGCGCACCATGCATTTGCTGCCTGGGGCTTGACAGAAGTACAGTCTCGCACGACCATCTTCCACATCCTGGTTCTTCATGTTGATGTGGTACACTGCCCCTGCTCCTTCCGCATCTGATCGAGGGACCCTAATGTTTTCCAGGCATAGTGGGTACCCACAGCGGCCTTCATTAGCGCGCTCCTTGACAACTTCCTCGTAATGACGTGGTTGTAGCCATTGGATGCCTTGCTCCAATTGTTTTGTCGACACCTCTTCATCGGCTGTATTTCCTCCCACCAACACTGCTTGCACTTCAAAGACCTTCCAATTAACGGCACTCTGCAGCTGCCTCTCAACTGCGCCATCGCGACGAGTCGTCATAGTGTTCGATCGCAACTACTACTTTCAGGTTGATGCGATGCAACCCCAAATCCCAAATCCATTAGGCGCGGCGGTGGGCGGTGGCCCCATAATGGGGCCGCGGGCCAGAAGAAACCATGAGTACGGCGTCCCCAAACCTGTTGAACGCTAGCGCTAGCGCGCTCCGCTCGACGGTCGGCCACCGCACCCACGCGCCGCCACCCACCAAATGCAAAATCAGCCGATCCCACTTCTATTGCGAAAGGAGAAGTAGCAGCTGGGGAGGGTGATAGTGATCTTATCACGAAATTAAAAGCAAAGCTCGAGAGATAGCAAATACGCCTGAACAACTTATTGCTGGATGAAGCAGATGAAATAACCTCTTGCCGTATGGTTCTGGGCTGAGGGAGGGGATTCGAAGTTATAGGTTAAATATATAAATCACACATTCCTTCATTATTTTGCTGCTACTGCTGCATTTTTGGCGTGCAGAGGAGCCTTCAGGCCTTCAAGGCTGTCCTTGATCTCCTTATAAGCTGCCACATAGTCCACCCCCTTAAAGACAAACGTCTTAACTTTCCATGGTATTTCAGCCACATACTTTTTGAAGAGCCCAAAGATCACAATTTCGATTGGTGTGAAAGTAAGAGGAAGTTGTGCTTGTGCTTGTGTCATTGCCTTTGTTTTGGATCTGGCATTGAGAGTACTTCTCGGCGCGATACTTGCACGTGTACTATGTCTTGGACCTGCACCACCTGCAGCACCAGCATCAACATGAGAGAATTCTGAGCTCAGTGCCTCCTTCGTAACAGCAACAAAGGTAGTGACTGGAGCACGCACACGCATAGATCCTTGTCTCTTAAGACCGTTCGATATGTCCACTTTGTGATGAACATGATTATGTGCTGCTGACATGTGTTGTGACATGTGATGCTTACTCGCATTACCATCAGTAACAGCATCATCATTATCCAATGCTTCTTGCGCTTCTTGCATGAATAGTTCTGCAGCGGTTAGCTTTTCCTTTGGGTCATCATCACTAGAATCGGTAGAGTGCAATTTAACTGCCCTTTTGGCATCTGTGCGAATTTGATTCATTATTACTAATTCATTCTTGTTGCTACCAAAATTGGATTTGCTTGTGCTTACACTTACGCTTGAGCTTGTGCTGTTTTGCTGAGAATCATTGTTAGTAGTGTTAGTTTTCTCTTTAAAAGATTCACCAGCTTCAGTATCCTCTTCTTCTTTGTCTTCATTGCCTTCAACTATAGCTGCATGCTCCCGCAACTGTTTGTGCTCACATTTCTTTGAATTTGCGTTTTCTTCTTCTGTAGATTGTTGCACCAATATTCTGCTTTGCATACCCAATGGCTCTAGACCAGATAGGATATCAGCTGGGGCTGGCCTGCCTATTATTGCTCTAAGTAGAGATAGCAACACGTTGCGAGCATTATTCAGCACTGACAACCGTAGGATGGTACTAACGACGTTACCAGCAGTAACCTCACAGTGCGCAGTCCAAAAGGATTCATGCACATGTTGTGGACACGCCAAATCTGAATGTAACTTTTCAAGCAATGCAAAAGAATTAAAGAAATTCTTTTGAAGATTTTTCAAATCTGGTTCTTCCATAGCTTTGAATAGTAATGTCAATTCCAAGGGCAAGAAATCATCATCTCCATCGATAGCATCAAGAAGAAGATCACTTTCCAACCAGTCATCTTTTTGCATACGAGTCATCCCTGGCGGAGTTTTGATTGTAATGGCGAGACCATCAGTATCACCTTCATCACCAACAGCCAAATCACTATGGATACCATCTCTGTTCTCACGCTGTCTGTGCGCAAGTTTCCTTTTGGAAAGTCTTATAAACACTTTTTGCATATCTTCCTTTGAAACCTCATCACTCCTACGACTCAAAATTGAACTAACAGTAGCAGTAGCATTATCTGTATCTGTTTCTGTAATTGTTGTTTTCGATCGCAACGCCGGGGCAGAACTAGGGCGAAAATTAGTCGGTGCTTGCGCTGCCGTTGCTTTTACGCATCTATTTATGTTCGGTGCTGTTGGTGCAGGTGCAGCAGACGAAGGTCTGCAGCTAGTTGGTTTCCAAGGAATTTTAGCCTCTGTTTTCTTCTTGATAGGTGAAGACTTCTTTTTAACATGGCTTGGGTAGTGTTCTACACCACCAGAGCCACTGTTATCCTCATTGTCATTATCGCTGGACTGAACAAAAGTTCCTGATGTGTACGAGTGGGTATGGTGAATGTCCGTCCTTGTGATCCCTGCACTTTGAGGCCTCCGTGCTTTACCCCTGCTGCTGCTGCTACTACTACTACCACCAGGCCCAGCTGCGATGACTTGCTCGAGAGTGAGGCCTGCTCTTGCTGCGGGCTTGAGCAGGAGAAGCTGTTTAACTACTGCATTGTCTACATTCTCCAACTCTGTCTCAGCCTCTGAATTTTGCTGATTTCTACCATGTCTACCATTGTTTGTGTTCGTGTTAATACCAATGCGACGACAAGATGATGCAGATGTACCGCCACTACCAGTGGTCGAGGGGCGACCTTCTAAGGGAGGTCGTGCTACCTGGTGCTGCAATGGCCTACTGCTACTGCTACTAGTAGTACCACCCGTAGTGTTAGGCCGGTTGGCTATCTGGTGCAGAGTATGACCAGTAACTTTGCTTTTTTCTCGCGAACTTCCTAAAGGGCGCTCTACTATGACACCGGCTAAGCTCGGCGACTTGTAAGGAGATGTAGCCCTAGGGCTACTACTACCGTTGCTGCTGGTGCTGGTGCCTGAATGTGATGCAGCGCGTGCACTCCTCGACCTTGGTGATTGGGACAGGATAGCAGCCATTTCCAACTCTAACTTACTTTCATTATCATTGCTCTTGGAGTTGAATCCTACCATGGGAGGTTGCTCAATCGGCTGACCAGTTGCGGCCCGGTCTTGGGAACGATTGCCACAGCCATCATGTACTGGCACTCCGTACTTTGGAGGGTGCCATGCTTCTAGTTCTGGTGGTGCTGCCGTAAAAGCTTCGTTCAACTGTTGCAAGGCAAATGAAGGAACTGGATACGGCTCCACGGCAGTATTTGTCCTCACTAGAGGGTTGTTGTTATCAGCAAGTACAATGTGCTCCATTTGGCGCGGCGAAGGTGCAGAGATGTCATTAC
>JACKZZ010013750.1_pt1 | contig 26144 bp, 30 predicted proteins | sample 8027871 | NCBI WGS metagenome assembly JACKZZ01 (sample SAMN15724774, study PRJNA655200) | protist metagenome | isolation source: fluorescence activated cell sorting (FACS) single amplified genomes of... | place: USA: West Boothbay Harbor, Gulf of Maine | collected 2000-07-19 | reverse complement strand
TTTCTAATGATTCAGCTTCTCTAACTGTTTTTTTACCATCTCCGATGATATTTACTCCATCTGCTACTTTTATTAAATTACTTAGTAAATTATCTATTTTAATTTCTCTTTGTTTTATTAAATTTGATTCCATTTATTGTGATGATAATACATAATTTGATGATACTGAAAACAACTGTTTGGCTCCTCCAACATCTGTGCTAGTATCTATCGACATTTTAACTGTCATTATATAACCTTTTACACCGCTAACACTATTTCCAAATATAACCTCTCCTGGTCTAGCAACACTAGAGTTTATTAAATTAGCTACATAGTCATTTTCTTTTCTATCAAAACCAGCTCTAAATATAGGTTCTGTTAAAGCGGCAGGATACACGTTTCCAGCACTATCATATTGGCCTTCAACAAAGCTTTTTATAGAAGCTGTCGTATCTTGATATTGATTAAAAGACCCAGTATTTTTTACTTGATCAAAACCTTCAAAGTCTGATACATAGCTATCAACTTCCCAACCACTGTTACCTTCATATGAAATAGTATTAAAGTTTTTTACTATAGTAGGGTTAGGGTTAAATATAAATCTAACAAAAGAGTCAGCAGGAACAGTCGCTCCATAAAATTTACCTCTATTATTAGAAACGCTTTCATCATAATGCTTGTAAATGTTACTATTAATAAAAGTGTAAAAATTATTTTTTAAACTACCCATAAAAACAGGCTTATAACTATAAAAGCTAGTCCAACCTTTTACTTGCTCATCAAAACCTAAAGTATCAAAAGTAGTATCATTAGTAGATATAATTCTTGGTTTAGTTTGCAAAGACAAAGTGTATGCAGATTGGTGCGCATCCCATGATCCTAATATAACTCCTTTTCTAAAAGTTACAAAATTAACACTAACATAAGTTCCAACAGATGAGAAATCAAATGTTCCGCTTAATGTGGCTTCAGTGGCGCTAACAATGTCTATTACATAAAGATTAGTAGAAGTAACAACACCACCACCAGTAATCACTTCAACCATAGCGCCTATCTCAACATTTGCAGTACCACCACCAATTCCACCAACAAACAGTTGATTAGTTACTCCAGAAGTACCACTACCAATATTTGAAGTTATAACTTGTCTTTGAGGATTATCTGATATTTCAGCTAAGGTGTCTCTAAAATAATCTTTCATACCATAGCCTGATATTTCTGTTATACCATCTCTAGATAGCCTAAGAATTGAAGCTCTATCTTTATCTGCAAAATATTTTCTATATCCATACTCAGCAAAGCTTTCAGGATTTCTACTTATACCATATTCACCTAAATAAGGAACATCTTGACCTAGCACGTTTATATTACCTGTTTCTAAAGAACCTTGGTCACCAGAGTATATAGCATTTTTATTTATTAAAACTTTACTAACTTTAGATTCTTGAAATACATTTAAATTAGTGTCTTCAGTGTATAGTTTTTGTATTGATCCGTTTCTAGGATCTAAGTCTTTTACTAGTGGATCTGCTATAGAAAAAACATTAGTTTCGTTAAAACCTGTTCTAGTATTTAATAATCCAGAATATATTAAACTATGTTTTCTGTCTTGTGAGTCTATATTTTGATTTACCACATATGCTCTAACACCTAAAGAAATTTGCGCATTATTAAAACCACCTTTAATTCTAGATTCTTCTACATAGAAATTATTAAGTGTGAGCAACGGATACGGGGTAGAATTAAAAGGAAAAGTAGGATACCCACTTGGGTTCCAAGGTAATCCAGGCCAAGCATAAGTATAAGTTGGGTTAAAACCACCGGATGCGGTCTTAACTATTCTTTTCAACCAGAAAGAATTAAAATATTTCACTCCAATAGTATAACTCATATTATAAATATTACTTGTTTTTAAAAATTATTACACTAACTTAAATCTATTTGAACCGTGCACTCTGCAAACAAACCTCCACCGTCTGTAATTCTTATATAAACCTCATGAGGTCCTTTGCCAATATCTGGATAAGCGTTTTTTGCTACGAAAAATTTTCCACCAGTAGATCCACTACCATTAACGTAATCTGTAGAGAAATAAGTTTTTGCAACTGATAGGTTGTTACCTGGACTAGCTAAAATACTAAATTGAAAACCTAAATCTTTTCCTTTATCAGCGCTAGCACCATTTGTACCATTTTCTACCGCAAAATTAAAAGCTAATTCATCGCTGTTAGTTGTATTAAAAACTTCAATTCTGCCAGGGCAACCAGCTGTGGCAACACTTACATTAGGTCCGTAACTACTTATTGTAAATGAAGGTGCAAGATTTGTTAATGGAAAAGTAGGCTGAGATGGTAGCGTACCTGGGACTAAGCTTGGGGAGGCTTGTAAATTTAAGTCAGTAGTTATTAAAGTTCCAGAAATATTATAATCAAAAGCAGGAGCTACAACTCTTATAGTAAAATTATAAACATCTTCTAAAGCAGAGTTATATCCAAAAAATTTATAAGTAGTGTTTTGTATTTTATAAGCGCCAGGAGATCCAGGAACTGGTAAAAGAGCAAAATCACTAGTGACATCAATAGGTGTAGACGCTGAATTAGTAGCGCTTAACAGTATCATAGTTGGATTTATAGGTGCAAGAGTTCCTAAAGCGGTGCTTATTGGAGTTCCATTAACATCAGTTGCATAAAAAAAGCATAAATCGTCATTTATATTATTGCTTTCTAAAAAGCCCCATGCTATGCTGTATGTTCCACCTGCGTAATCAGAAAGACCTCTAAAACCATAAGGTGTGAATTGATCGTTAGCAACTATGTTAGTGTTTAAATCTGATATTTTACCAGAAGTAGATGTTTCCCAAAATATATCTAATTTAGAATCTAAAGGATTTGTTTCAAAACATGAAAATATAGGTGTCATAGCAAGTGGATCATTTAATCCTGGAGTTACTGGATGAGTCCCTAAAGCTTTTCTAGTTACTTTTACACGAAAATTAGCACTTGTAGTCCCTGCAGCTTCTATTGTTGCAGCAGCTTCAATACTACCATTTAATGCTATACCCGCGTTGTCCCAGGGACCTCCTTCATTCTGTATGACTACATGATTAACAGCACCACCAGTTACTGTAAATTCTATTTGTATTCCTCTATTTTTAAATTTTACGTCAGTTGGAGTTGTCCCGTTAAAAACAACAGGCACCCCAGACCCTCCAGTGCTAGGATAACCAGCACCTGAAGTAACAGCAGTACCACTTGATCCCATTCCAATAAACTCCACTACATATTCAGAAGCTTCTGGACTTGGTCCTTTCATACCATAGAACTGTACCTCTGGATCTAGTTTTGCGCTAAATACATTTAATCTAGCTATAAAAGGATTTTGTTCATAATTATAAAAAACAGGTGCTGAATTAAAAGGGTATTTAGCAACGTTGCCTACAGCAAATAAACCTAAATCAGAACCAGTACCTATTGCAGTTACAACTTCTGCCGTTTGACCAGGATAGTATTGTAGACTTGCTATGCCGAGTAGAGAGCTAATACCAGTATTTACAACTCTACCAAAAAGTTCAACAGAAGCATTATTTACTTGGCTACCTGAATCTAAATCTCTTTCTCTATCTCTAGTTTTTAACAGTTGTTCTCCTTCTTCAGAGTAAGGATCTGCTTGGAATAAATTACCATTAGTATCAGTAAATTGATAATAGTCAGGATCTTCATTAAAAGAAGGTCTTGCTGTTCTGAATAAGTTTTGATTAGGGCCTACTAAACTAGTATCTTTTGGAATTTTACTCAAGTTATCAGAATGCAAAACAAAGTGAGCAATTGGCTCTTCTAAGCTGGCAGATAAAGGATTTGCAGTTTCACCATCTATATAGCCATTTAAAACTCCTGGACAATAAACATTGTAATAATCAACTTGAGTTTGCTTCACAACCACTTTATAGCTATACCAGCCGGTAGGATTAGTAGCACTAAAAAGTCCTGGGGTTCCAGTAGCGCTATTGAAATTAGAACTTATTGTTTCATTAAATTTTACTTGCAATTGATCACCAGGCCACGTGTCACCAGCGCCTGAAAATAAATTATTAGTAAGAGGTAGTGCAGGATCAGTAGGGCCAGAGTAGTAGCTAAAAGTTTCTGCAGTTTGTAACGCCCCTCCAGAAGGATTACCTGGTAAATCACCACTTTTGTAAGGATTAAATATTGTAGATCCTTTTAGTAATGCGTTTTGAGAGTTTGCGTCTACTGTAGATAATATAGCATCAGATTGTCTACCATATTTGTCCGATAAGACTAAAGCTACTTGATAATTTCTATTTTGTTTAAGAGTATGGTTCTGATACTCTCTTCTAACGTAACTATAATCTACAGCTCCTGTTCCAGACTCTTCTACTTTAAAACCTGTTTGAGTATTGTAATTTATACTTGAAGGTGGAGTATGTTTGTCAACCAAATTACCAAACACTATTCTATTACCTACAGACTCTTGAGCTAAAGCTCTAACCGGCACTTGATCAGAAACTCTTAATAAGTCTCTTGTTGGTAGAGTTTTAAAAGGTTTTTTAGCTTGATATTCGTAAATAAATATATTAGTATTATTAGATATTAAAGAATTAGCGTTCACTGTTTCAATAACTTTTAATGTAGTTTGGCTATCATCTTTAAATATTATATCTATAGAAGAAATTCTTAAATCATTCAAAGCATTGCTCCAGCTAGTGCTTTCAGCAGGCACTGGTATTAATAATTTTATATTATTAACTTTATTTTGCATAAACTCTACTTCTGTACTTTTATAAGTTTTTTCAGTATCTTTATCTATGAAATAACCATCTTGCTGTGGAACAAAACAAGCTTGAGTAAAAGGTGATATTAAAGAATATTCTCCATCATCGTATTGAAATCTATACGCAAATCTTATAAATTTGTCTCTTAAATAGTTTTTGTCTCCAGGCCAGTTGGGATTATAGTAAGGATTTGCTGTAGTTCCGTCTGGAAGAAATTCTGAAGTAACGTCTTGCATTGTTGATATTTCTTCAACAACAAGAGTATATATTGGCCCTGTGCCAGAACCGGTTCTTTGTACAGGCACTATAATGTCACCATTAGTGTATCCAAAACCAGGATTATTTATTTCTATATCTCCTGTAGAACTTGTTATGTTTACTGTAAGTCCAGAACCAGTGCCACCAGTTGTTTGTAAGTTAGTGTCAGGAACATAACCAGATCCTAATGGTCCACTTACACTTATGTTTGTAACAAAACCACCTACTAAAGATATAGGTTCATAAGGATAATATTTTGATAAAGATATTTGATCTTCGTTTGTATAGTATGTTGGATCTCCTAAAGCTCTACTTACATTTATTTTTCTAGGTTGGTTTCTATTGTCTGTAAAAAATAATCTTTCATTAATAAGATTAACACCTAGAACATTGTGTGTTTTTGAAAAATTTAAAAAGTTTCCACTAACTAGTATACTAGCTAAACTATTATTTACATCATAAAGACATATATAACATTGTGTTGCTGCTGGAGCAAATCTAGATAGTTGATCGCTGGAGTTGTCAACGTAGTTAGTCATGAATAAAAATATCCTATTATTATTTATATCCATGAAAAAGCCAATAGTATCTATGTTGGTAGAAGTTAAACCAAAATCAGTTAAAGATATATTTCCTAGTATATTTTCCAATGATCCTACGTCCGCGCCTTCAGATTTACTTACAGAGACATTTTGAGCTTCTCTATACTCGCCTGGAGGCACAAGCCTAGCGTCTAAGTCTCTATTCATTTTAGACTTGATAAAACTATTTCTTGATTCAGCCATTTAATTAATGTTTAATCCATTTAGATTTTCCTCTAAAAACTTGAGCAAACTCTGATAATTTTATATTTGATAATCTTATTTTTGCATTTCTTAACTTCGCGGATCTTTCTCTTTTGTATCTCAAAACAATGTATTCTGGAACGTTTGGCTTTGTTGATAATATAGAATGATTGATGTGTGCATATAATGCATCCTCGGCCATCTTAGGTATCTTAGAATCAGCATCGTAAGCTAACCCGTCAGATATATATTCTAAAACTATAAGCTTACCTACTAAGTTACTGGAAAAAGTAAATTTGCCTTCTCTTTCGTTTATTTGAAACCAACCATTTGATTGACTAGTTTGAGGGTCTAAACCATATCTTTGTCCGTAAGCTAATTTTTCCCAACCAAAATCATACACTCCTTCATTGTACATTTGATCTGTGTAACTACCTGATATATCACTATCATTAGCACTGTTCCATCTTTCCTCTGTTAAAGATTGTTCTGCTTGCAGATTACTACTGAAAGCGTCTTGAGTAGGAATTCCTGATTCATCTTGAATAGGTAGATCAAGAGGTGATGTAGTTAAATTATTAACTGGATATATTATATGTTGAACACCATTTCCATCACTCCAAGAACATCTTACGTAGTTTACATAATCCTGTGGTATAACAACGCCTAAGCTTGGTGGTATTGTTAATTCTTGTGATTTAATACTTTTTAAAGTGTCATAGCTAAACTCTTGCAAACCTCTTTTAGCATGAAACATTACATCTGTTCTTTTTATTTTTGAAATTAACTTATCTTCACCCACATAAGCAACTAAAAAATTATTTATAACATTATCTAATGTTGTATACTCGTAGCCTCCGTAGTTTTTAGCTATTGCTGGTTCTTTTAGTTCAATATAAATACTAGTAGTAGGACCATAAGACCCATTAAGCGTTATTATATTATTATACGGGTCTGATACATAAGACAAGTCTTCATCTACTGGATTTCCATCTATATATATTGTGTAATTTGATTTAGAATCTACTTGACTTCCTAAGCTATCAAAAGCGCTAATAACATCTACTTTAAAAGTACAATTAAAAGTTGGATTAATTGTGACACCAGCTAAATTAGGAAATATTTGTTGACCTGAGTAATATTGAGCATTAGTTTCAGTTATTAATCCCATGTTTTGTATTTTTTAATTTTAAATTTATTCTTGTGCTAGCTCTTGAGATGCTACTTGAACTATCTGTGGATCTCTTATAACTACTCCAGCATACTTAAGTATCTCTAGTATAAGCTCTGTTTGATCATTGCTACTTATTTCAAAATCTACTGATGTTGTAGAGTCGTATATGTAAGCGCCTACACTATTAACAGTAAAACCCCAAACTGGATTAACTGGTTTTCTTAAAAAAGATACTTTAACAAGGCCAGTGGAGTTTGTTATAGTGTCAGGTTTAACAGCTATTATTTTACCACTAGAGTATTCTTCATAAAGATATACAGGGTAGCTTTCACTAGGCGCTGTTAACTCTGACCTATCTATGTTATAAAAATAATCTCTTTGTATTCTTTCTATTTCTACAGGTTTAGCGTAACTAGGACCGCCTAGGCTTTTAAGATAGCTAACTGTTCCTAATCTATAAAAAGCAAACTCGTTACTTGCAGGATTATCATTATATACTATAGTTACGCCTGACAAATCATCAGTAGTAGGTAAACTAAACTCTCCACCAATACCACCACCGCATGAGCCAAAACATTTAAATGTAGACAATACGTCATCTATGTTGATTAAAGGATTAGAGTAGTCAAACTCATTTTGAGGTATTCTTAGTTGTCCATCTAGATCAGTAAAGTATTTTTCAAATATATCTAACTGTGATTGCGTAGCAGCTTTATTAAATTCATATGGTGTTAAATAACCACGCTGCTCTTTATTAAGTATACTTAATACAGTTGTGTAGACTGTGTTTACGTTAATAGCCATATTATAGTTTTAATCGAAGTTAGTAAATACTAGTCTTGATTTAGCTCTTTCTAGTTTATCTGTTTTTTCTATGAGTAATCTTTGTAATACGTCTGGTCTAGTTTTTTCTCTATTTGCTAATATAGCATAAATCATACATGCATATAAAGCTGCTTCCGCTAATTTAGGTATCGCAGCGGACTCGTCTGTAGTAAGTGCATTTGATAAATAAGTTAAAGTAGCATTACCAGTGTCACCATATATAATACCTTGAACAGTAGGAACGCTATTAACTAAAACCCAGTCTATATAATATTGACCTGCAGCTGGAGGAGATGAAGATACTTCAACAAGCGGGTTTGTAGCAGAACCATCGTTTGTAGCTGATATAACAGCTACAAAATCCTGAGGTAAAGGGTTTGTAGCTAAAGCCGTAACAGCTGTTGGCCCTTCTGTGAATTGACTTTTTATAGTTTCATACGCAAACTCTTGTAAACATCTACGTGCATGAAATATAACTTCTGTTCTTATTGCATCTGGTATTAATTTTCCAGGTCCAGTGTAAGAAATCAAGAAGTTGTTTATAATATCGTTTAAAGATATAAAAGCGTTTGATAAAGTTGTTGTTGCCATAATTTTTATTTTTGTCCGTCAATATCTATTTGTTGTTCTTTACCAGCTGCTAATTGCAAAGCAAGTTGATCTCTAGTCATAACACCAGCATATCCTAATATCTTATCTACTAACAAAGGCTCATCAGATTGATGAAGCTCAAAATTTACTGAACTTTGTTCATTGTAAATGTAATTACCTAATTCTGTGTCTATAGTAAAACCCCATTTAACATCTGCTGGGTATTTTAAAAAGTTTAATTGAACGTTGTTAAAAACTGGAGATGGAACACCAATACTAGTAGGATACAATTGTATAACGTTATTCTCATAAGTGTATACTGGGTATCTTTCAGAAGGTGCAGTCAGTGGAGATTGGTTAGTAGTGAAAACTTCATATTGTTGTATTCTTTGAGCTTCTCTACCTTCACTAGCGGAAGTAGAAAAGTAAATAACAGAGCCTAGCTCTTGCACAGCAACTGTAGGAGTTACTTTTGAAGCGGCATCTGTTTGAAGATTTTCTGTTCTTTTAAATATTTGTATTTTTTCGTCTAATAAAGCATATCTATCAGCGTATGCTAGACTTGTTTGAGGCTGTCTCAACAACTGGTTTAGTTCATCAAAATATTCTATGAATATCTCTTGCTGCGCTTGTGTAGCAACTTTGTTGAACTCAACAGGTGTAAGAACTCCTCTTTTTTCTTGTTGCAGTACTACAAGTACAGACTTATATACCTGATTTATGTTTATCATTTTGTTTTGTTTATTTTTTTTAAAAAAAAAAGGTGGTGATTAAACCACCTTTATTATAATCACTTGTTATTTAAGTTTTTTATCTATAGATCTATAAACTTCAAGTCCTTCATCTGTTTTAAACCAAGCAGCTAAAGCTGAGTATGGATTTTCGTCAAAAGGAACTGTCATAAGTTTTCTTCCATTAGTTACCCAAGTAAAAGTTCTTTGATCTGAAGCTAAATTTATTATTCCAGAATCAACAGCATTTATACCAAAGTTTCTTAAAACAACATTTTCGTCATTCGCTAAATCAATAAATAACCTAGGGTTTTGTCTAGCAAATAATAATAAATCTCTTTTTAATTCTTTTGAAGACAAGTTATTTACATTAGAACCTAATTCAACTCTTAATATAGCTTCTGCTTGTTCTATATCCATAGATCTTGCAGCGTTTAAAGCATCCAATTGTAAATCTAACTCTTCTAGTTGATCTACAGCTTCTACTTGCCTGTCTAATTCAGAAAATATAACATTATTGTGTGGATGATGTTTTAAAAATTCTTGCAAATTTCTTTTTTCTTTTGGTACAAATAAAACACCAGATTCAAAAACAATATGTTTTAAAGTAGCATTTCCAACTTGCTCATCTACAAAAATACTTTTTTGGTTAGTAGCATATCTAAGTTCTCTTTCATATCCTTTGTCCTTATCAAACCAAACTAAAGGGTATCTTCTAGTGTGCTTACTAGGTATAGTATATGTTAAAGGTTCTTTATTATCTATTAAATAATAATGTCTATCTTTATATTCCCAAGTATCTTTTTTAACCTCTTGCTTGGGAGCAGGAGCTTTTTTTACTTTTGTTTCCATAATATAATATAATATAATAATTAAAAAAGACCCCGCCGAAGCGGGATCTTGTTATTGTTTTTATGCAAATGCAATTGTTACACTTCCACAGAATTGTCCTGATTCTAAAGCAACAGGTAGAGCAGGTCCAGAAGTTCCAGCAGCAGCAGAAATAGCATTATTAATTGCTATTCTTGCGTTAACTGAACTAGACCAAGCTTTGTCTGCGCTAGTAGAATCCACAAATACAACTGTAGCTTGTAATAAAGCGATTCCATCAGCAGAAAATCCATATTTAATAACAGCTGTGTGAGTATCGCTCATGCTTACATGAACGATATTTTCAGCAGGTAGTAAATCAACATCTCCAGTTGATTTTTTTAATGATATATAACCCATAATTTCTATTCTTTTAAATGTTAATAATTATACAGTCTTAAATAACACGAAGTTATTAGCAGCTTGTGTTACTAAACATCTTTCAGTTAAGAAATGAACATCCATAGCATCTAAAGCATCAGTATACGCTCCACCAACAGAACCAGTGATCCAGTTTTTGTAACGTCTATCTTCAGTTTCAGAAGCTCTATATCTTACATGTAAGAATGGTCGTCTGATATTTGATCCTAACATTTGATCATATACTGTAGTGGTTCCAGCAGGAATCATTACACCATCAATAGCATTAGATAAACCTCTTGTAGAAGCATCATTTAGATATTTCCAATCAGTTTTGTAGAAGTCATAAGAACCTCTTCTAAAGCCAGTGAAACCAAAGTTAAGTGCCATTTCTGATTCATTATCAAATAAACCATAAGAAGCAGCAGCAGAAGAAGCAAAAGCCCCATTCATAGCAGCAATCATATCATCAAAATCTAAAGCAGTAGATCTTTGTAAGAAAAGCATGTTTTCTTCAATAGCCCCTTGCTTGTCTAAGTTTTTAAGGATTTCATCGAAATCACCTAAAGCACCAGAACCAGGAGCAGCAGCTCCAGCAAATCCTTGATATACATTACCTCTTGCTTCAATAGCAGAAAATAAACCTTGTGTACCTTTTAAGTTAACACTAGTTTGATTAGGCATAGCAACTGTATGACCAGCTAATTCACCTTCAACCATTGCCATTTCCATATAGTCTTCAAATCTTAGTCTAGTTTCAGACTCAGCTTTTAAATACCATAAGTATCCAGAAGTACCATCTTCAGTAGCAACTTCAATCCAACCAATTTGAGCAGCGTCAGAACCATTTACTTGGTACTTGTCTCTAATAATAATTGGAGAGTTGTTAAACTCAGTAAAGCTAGGCTCAATAGAATCCATACCAGCATCCGTAGATCCTTTTCCAAATTCAGAACCGTAAACAAACACGTTTACATCGCCAGCTGTAGTTAAAGCTTGTACATTTGCTGGGAAAGCAGCAGCAGCATAAGGAACTAAAAGTACCTCAGCTACAGTAGCTGGACCAACTGGTTGTGTTACACTTGATACAATAGCTTTAGCTGTAATTAAACCAGTAGCATTGTCAGAAATCAATACTGTTTGATTTTCTTTTATAGCTACAGTATTGCTACCTCTACCATTTGTCGCTGGGTTAGCATTAGCTAACTCAATCTGAAGAGTAGTAAGAGCAGCACCTTTTATATTACAATCATTGTAAGATACGTGTAATCTATTTTGTTCAGACCATAATACTTGATCCGATGTCATTGGCATTTCAGCGCCAACCATTCTTAAGAAACCTGCTAACGTTCTGTTACCATATCTCTCAACTTCAGCTTCATAAAGCTCAGGTAAATACTGTTGAGCCCAGTCAGACGTGCCGTCTGCAAAGTTCAAATAGTTATTATCTAATGCTTGTTTCTTTTGAGCTGGAATTAAACTTGCAGGAAAACTCCCACTTGTTGCAAAACTCATATTTTATATTTTTAGTTTAAGTTATTTTTTTGTTTTTATTTTTAACTTAGAACTATCTACACCACTAATTGCTTTTATTTTTAACCCATTAATAAACATTTCACCAGAGCTAGTAGCTCTAACTTCATTTGTTATATTTTTAGATTTAGCATTAACATCTCTTATCGCATCAGTTTTACCTTGCTCGTAAAAATGTTTTGCTATTTTATCAGCGTTATTAGCAGTATACAAGGCTTTGTGATAACCTCTATAATCTTCGATTTCACCTTTTTTATCTAGGAACTTCCCAACAAAATTATTTAAATCAGATTGATTTTGAGCAACATCACTCTTGTTGTTTACATTATATCTAAAAGCTTTTTCACCAACGCTATATTCAAAACCTTTGAATTCATCAGAGAATAATTTTTTAGTATTGTTTGTAAAACTTTCGTGACGCTGTTGAATCACCTTCTGTTCTTCGTTGTATCTATTGAAAAAGTCATTAGCTTTTTTTTGTTCTTTAGATACTGAAGGTTTCAACTTGATCTCTTCATAGTATTTTTCTTTAGAACTATCTAAAAAGCTTTTGGCTTTGGCAATTTCTTCTTTGTAAGCTAGTTTTTTCTTTTTAACCACTCTCTCTTCCTCGTCTTCATCCCATGCAAAATTATCATCCATCAAGAAGTTTATTTCTTCTGAATTCAAATGCGGTTTGCTTACACTATAATATTCTTTAAGTAATTGTTCTCCGTTTAACTTACCATAATCTTTATTTAAGTTAACGTAATCTTCAACAGTGCCACCAGTATCTTTCATGAAGTCTACTAACTTCTCAATGTTTTCTGGTAATTCTATTTGTGGATTTTCTTTTACTTCTTCTTTAATTTCTTCTACAACCTCTTTAGTTTCTTTAATTTCTTTATCTGTTTCTTCTACTTTTATTTCTTCAATAACTGGAGATTCTTCAGTTTTAGTTTTTTCTACTACAGGTTGTTCAACTTTAACTTCTTCCACTTTAGTTTCTTCAACTGCTTCTGGTTCGGTTTTAGTTTCTTCTTTTGGCTCTTCTTTTTTAGCCATATCTAGCTTAGTTACTTCTTTATTAGTAACTAATTTTTTAGGTTTCTTTTTAATTTTAAAGTCACCTTGTTCTAGCTCGCCAGCGGCGGTTTCTTTTATTTGTTCTGACATAATATAATATAATAGTTAATATAAAATTATCTAGGGGCAAATTGTTCTAAACTAACTCCACCTAAATTATCGTTACCCTTAGATTCAAAATTGATAGGTAAACCATCTTGTTTTCTTTGGGTTATCATTTCACTCTGTTGAGTGCCTTGAAGCTTAATTCTTTTGTCTTTTCTATCTTCAATTTCTTTTTCTTTTTGAGATATAACATTAGACTGCTCTTTAGCTAGTTTAATGTTATAATCAAACTCTTGTTGCATTAGACCTCTTTTTATTTCTGCTTCTGTCTGCATTCTTTGTATCTCAAATTGAGACTTAGCTTGCTCTACTTGAACCTTGCTACTAGTTAAAGCTTCTTGTTTTTGTAATTCAGCTAGAATAGTTTTTTCTGCAGTTTCAGACTGAGCTTGAGCTTGAGCTTGTATTTGCTGTAATTTTAACTCTTGGTCTTTAGCTTGCTTTTCTTGTCTTCGTTTTTTAAGTAAAGTATTAGCTAATTTTAAATTGTTTACATTTCTAATATCAATAGCATCTTCTAGATCTATTGATTGAGTAGATAAAGCTACTTGAATATTTTGTTCTAATTTAGCTTTTTCTTCGTCATCTGGTTCTAATTCTATAAATATACCAAAGTCGTGAATATTAACACTAGTTAATTCGTCTAATGTATTAGCATTGAAGTTAGATATGCTGTTTATTAAAGACATTCTAGTTAGTGGAAACATTAAAGAATCACTAACTCTTAATGATATATTCTCACAAGTTCTAAGTGTTAAATATAAACTTGCTTGAAGAATATGTCTTGTAGCAGTGTTTGAGTTAGCTGCAGCAAGCTTTTGTATACCTACTAAGGAGTTTTTATCCGGAACACTTCCATCTCTAGCCTCATTAAGTCCGGTCACATCTCTAATCATTTGTAAATAGTAATTATACGTTTGAATTAAAGAATTTATTTTAGCTCCTCCAGAAGAAGATTGAAGTTCTTGCACAGGTATCTTACCTCTGTTAATTTCACCATCTTGAGTAAGAGATCTACCTATAACACTACCAGTTTGAAAATACATATTCAAAGCTTCAGCTGGATTGTAGTTGGTACCATTACCTAGATCTACCTCTGCTAAACCATCCATATCTAAATAAACGCCATCAGGAACCATCCTAGACATTACTTGCTGTAATTTCAAGTGAGTCAGCTGTATCATATCAGCAAAACCTGTAACTCTACTTACTAAGCTTTCTATTCTACCTTGATACATTCTAGGTGCTGTTATGGTATAACTAAGATTAACTTTGCTTGTGTCAGCATAAGGTCTTGTCATGTTTTCTGCTAAACGCCAATCAAGCATTTCTTCCATGCCTAATATTTTAGCTCCACTATATAAAGTTTCTATACTTCTAGAAGCTTTTTTAAAGTTATCTGTTTCTTTTACTTCTAAGAAAGTGTCTTCTTTTTCAATAGTTTTTTCTAACCCTGTAGCTGTTGTTTTTATTTTAAATACCTGGTCAATATAACTTTTCCATTCAAAATATAATACTTGAACTGTGTTCTGATCGTATCTACCATTAAAATTAGGAGAATAAGCTGTGTTACCTGTGTAGTTTTGTAATTTTTTAACTTGCTCTGGAGTTAAACTAGGAAATTGTTTTTTAAGTTCTACTATAGGAACATTTTTAACTTCACCAACATAATATACATCTTCAAAGTTAGGATCGTTAGTATATGAATAAACTATATTAGAAGGATCAACGTAGTCAATAACTATTCCTTCAGCTGGGTTCCATGATGTTTTAACACAAGATATTCCTAAAACTGTTAAATCATAATTAAGTCTTTTTCTAATTAAATGATATTTGTTTTTGTCTAATACTTGTGAAATAAGTTCTTCTTCTGCAACTTCTATAGATTGTTTATAATCCATCTGCATATGCGCTGGAATGTCTTCTAAAGTTTCAGGAGTGTTTTTAGCAGTAGATTCAGATAAATCTATTCCAAACTGCTGCATAACCATCTCGTTAAATTTTTTAGCTTCAATATCCATCATTATTCGCTGAGCATATAAAGTTCTTTTTCTTAGTGAAGTAGGATCTTGAGCCATAGCTTTTACTTCATAAGATCTTTGAGACATACCATTAACAACTATATCTACAAACTTAGGAATAATAGGTACAGGTTTCCAGTCTAGGTTTAAATAAGATAAATCTCCATTTATAGCTAATTCATCTTTATATTTTTGTACTGGCTGTTCTGCTCTAGCGTAAAGTCTTAAATTGTGAAAATTATTGTAGTTTGTCATGTATCTGTAACCAACTCCTTGTGAATTTCTAAACCATTCACTTTCAATAGCTCTCGCAACTTTTAAACCATACTCGTAAGTAGCTTTCTCAGCAGCAGGTACGACCTGGTCAGGAAATGTACTATATGTAGTTGTAGCTTGCATATATTAATTAATTTTTGATATTACGCCGGTATTATCATAAGTTTTAATACCAAGATTTATTTTATTAGTAATTTTATTGGGCACAGGTCTATATAAATTTTTATTACAAGCCATTATAGCAAGTCCCGAACTTATAGTAGCATCGTGCTTAGTTCTGCTGTTTATATTAAAAACGGCCCAATCCTCTAATGTTTTTTGATGATACATATCACCGTAGGAATTATCTTTAGATCCTACAAATTTTTCAATATAACTTTCTACAGCAGCAGCATGAGCTTGTTTTATATCTTCACTTGAGTTAGGTATTCCACCTATTTCTCTTTCTGTTATAGATAATTTATTAATAAGTTTATCCGGCCTGTTCATAGAAAAACCTCTATATCCTCTACGTTTAAAATAGTATAGTAGTCTTGGTTTATTATTTTCACAAAGTAAAGGCATGCCATAAAATACGCAAGCCATCAACACGTCTTCAAAAAATATTTCAGCAGTTTGAGGTCTAGCTATGTATTCTAAAAAAAAGTGGTTAGAAGGTGCTTCTTCCATTGAAAACTTAGTTAAACCATGTAATGCTCCATTAGATCCTTTACCATCAACCGTGCCGCTAATATCATAACTATCACATCCAAAAGCACCAATATGCTCACTGCCAGGATATTTAATTCCGTTTTTTATAATCACTCTATTTTGAAGATTTTTAGGTGGAACCCAGCTAATTCTAAATCTTCCGTCATTGTTAGGACTAAAAACAACGCTAGTATCTTTAACACCATTTATCCAGCTAAAGCTTCCTTTAGTCACGTTTAAGCTGTTGTTTAAAGAATCATTGTAATCTATTTGTTCATAGATTTTTACTAAGTTAAATAAACTTTGTTTTGTTTCATCTCTAAAAGCGTGAGCTTCTGTTCTTGGAAACTGTCTGTAATATTCGTTTAAGCTGTCTTGATCTGATTTTAAGCCTTCAACCTCGTTTTCCCAGTGTTCGATAACGCCTGTTGTAATTTCAAAACCGTCGACTCCTTTGATTGGATCTTTTTCTCTAATGAAAACAGGTGATCCGTAAGAATCCATGAATCCTTCGTAGTTCCATTCCATAGGGACGAACAAAGAATAGAGTCCAGAAGAAGTTTGTCCATTACGATTTCTTTTTGTAACGTCTGAATTATAGTATAGTTTTTTGAAATTGTTTCCACCTTTGTCTAAAGCATTTGAAGTTGAGCCCATCATACACTTGCCTACTATTCTTGATCCTAGACGCAATGTAGTTTTTGTAACTCTCCAGTTGTTTAATATATTATCAGGTCTCTCCCACTTACCACTTTCATCATGTGCTAATAGCTTTAACTTTTCACCATCATAAGAGTTGTCGCCAGTATTTTTCCAGTCAATTGTTGTGTCAAGTCCGTCTAGTTCTCTTAATTGCTCATTGCTCTCAAGCTTCCTTCTAGTAAACTTCGAAGCTGGAACTCTGTATGCAAGTTCTGTTTTAGGACGATCCATACCGTCCTGGATCGGTTTGAAGAAAAACGGATAGTTAACGGATATTGGCACGACTTTATCTGTAAACATTTTTTTAGCATCTGATCCAGATTTAGAGAGTATACCGAATCTGGCATCACTAGATATTGTTGCTTGGTTAACAAGCTCGGCCGAGGACATAAATGAAAATCCAGATCTTCTGTTTTTAAGGTAGCACATGCCGTAACATCTGTTATCTGCTTTGCAAGCTTCCCAAAATATAAAGAATAATCTATTTGCTTCTCTAAAATCAGGGGCTCCAACGTCGATCTTTGACCATTGTAAGTACATGTAATGAGTACCAGTAATATAAGTAGGAGTACCATTATTATAGAACCAGTAACCTTGTTCTCTTCTTTTAAATTCTTCATCTATATAATCGTACCACTTTTCTTTAAATTCAGCTGGATATTCTTCCCAATCAAACCTGTTTTTAATTCTACTTAACTCTTTTGGATATTCTGTTTTTTCCCAGCGTTGTTCCGCTTTTTCTTTACTTCGTTTAAACGGTTCATCTGCTGCTGGTAAAGCAATCCTGAGATTCTGTATTTCAATGATTTGTCCAATTTTTCCAGTTTTACTTATTACTATAAAATCATAATCAGAGTTGTAGCCATACTCCCATTTTTTAAATCTATTGTTTTTAGCTAATATCTTAGGATTTACAACGTCCTTAATTTCTTTCCAAAGAGTTTGTTCGTAGCTCACTTGCTTCTCCCTTCTGCAAAGCCTTTAAAAGTTTTCTCTACTTTAACTTCTTTTGGTTTCTCATTTAACATATCTTCTTCTACTTGTATTCTATTAAGTATTTCAAAAGCGTCGAATATAGCAAGTTTCTTTGTTGCGGCAGCATTCTTTAATCTATCAGCGCTTACATCATCGTCTGAGTCAACAATCTTTTCTTTTGCCACCTTAATTAATTCCTCAACTGCTTTTTGCCCAGCTTGGATTATTTTCTTCTTCGTTTCCTTGGTATTCATGAGTTAAAGCTATATCATTAGATTTCATACAATAAAGTCGTTCACCTTCTATAATAAACTCAAACTCAGAGTTAGGTGTAAACGTAATAAGTGTTCCAGGTGTTATTCCTATGGCTTCTAAGAAACTATTAGAATATTTTACTATTCCAATATTAGGTTGTTCTTTTCTATTCTCTAAAAAGCTTTGATTTTTTAAAGGCTTTATAAAACAATAGTCTAAATGCGGTTTTAAATTATACATATAGATTTGTCCTGGCGAAACAAAATACAGATCATCTTTAAAATAAGTTGAACTATTTCTTTCTTTACCTTTTTGATCATACCATCTTCTAAATATATTATGATGAACATATATTTCATCTCCTATATTTATTTTAGTTTTATAAGCTGAAGGCGTAGAAACGACAACAGCTTTTTTACTAATAAACTTATGATCCTCAATACTAGTGTTAATAATGAAGGTTTTATCATTGATCTTCTTTGTATTATCATACCTTTTGTTTAACGGCTTAACAATAAAACTATATAAACTTTTCATTAATAACTTAAATCATACTCAACTGAAATAGCCATATTAGAATTAAATTTTTTCCAAGGAAGTACTTCATCATTTTTTGTTATGTATATATTGTAAGACCCATCTTGATCTTCAAATATTATATCATTAATTATATGTCTACCATACACTTCTTGACCAACCGAATAGTGCATAGCTTCATTTTTATAATCAGCTCCTATACTAATCTTTCTTATCTTCTTCATCTTTTATTTCAGTATAAGTACCATCTTCTAAGTTAATATTTATATGGCCATACTTTTCTTCTAAAGATTTTTTAAACTCTTCTATACTGTTATTTATTTCAGCTATTTGATGTAACATCGCGTGTTTTTTAGTTTCAATAACACCAATATCTAATATTACTTTTTGAAGATCCTCTTGTTGTTTTTTTGCTGTTTCTAATTCTTCTTTTTCTATTTTCATTTTATTTAATTTAATTGTTTTTATTTTAATATATAGCTACTAAATCGCTGCCTGCTGTAACTCTTTTAACTAATAATGGGCATTCATGACCTACTATATCTTCAGCTTTAACTCTTACAGTTATAGGACTACCTGATTCCATTATTAAACCAACTGAAGCACTAGAGTTAGCAACGTGAAGAAGTACACAACCTCTTTCGTGTGTGTTTGGTATATCTATATTTGTTATTGTAAAAGTAGCTCCAGTACCACCACTTATTGTTATTGTTTCTCCAACAACATATCCTGATCCTTCAGCATTTACTGTAAATGAAGTAACAACACCACCATCAACATCAATATCTAATGTTAATCCAGTGCCACTACCACTACTTGTTGTAGCAACTCCAGTTCCAGCTGTATATCCTGTGCCTCCACTTATTAAAGCAGATACACCTCCATCGACTGGCCAAGTAGTATTTACAGCACCTATAACTACAGGTACGGCATCGTGTCCAAAAACTCTAGGCTCTGCGGCTGTATTTCCTATTAATCCTCGCATTTTTATTTATTTATTTTTGTTATTTTTTCAGCACCACGACTTCCGAAGTATGCTACGTAAACTGTTACCAGTAATGTTTTTAATAAGTTTATCCAAGCATCATCTACGTCAAATTGTAAATGAAAAGAATCTACAGCCATCATAAAAACAGCTGATCCAGTTAAAAATACTAAAGCTAGTGGTCTAGTGTTTTTACTAAGCCATGAATCTGATTTCATATCAGCTCTCCATCTACTAGACACCTCTTTCATTTCAGATATGTCTTGCTCTATAAGTTTCATAGCCTGCTCTTTGTCAACAGCTTTAATCTTATTATCACTTGATATAAGATTTTTTACTACACCAAGAGTACCTTGATTAGGTAGCACATCTCCAAGAGCTTGTAGTACCTTAGGAGCTTTGCTTGATAGAAAAGCGCCAATCTTTGTTTCTTTAAATGTTTTCTTTTCCATTACTTTAGTCCACTTCCCATTAATTTTTTCTTGATTCTACCTGAAGTTTGTTGTGCTTTATTTTTAATATTTCTTCCTAACTGATCAAAACCTACAAACTTCTTGCTTGTAACTTTTCTTAGATTCTTCTTGCTGCTAACATTAGACTTTTTAAAACCTTTAGCTTGTAAACCTTTGCTGCCTTTACCTGGCTTTAATAAACTATTATCAGAACTTCCAGTACCTACACAATCTACACTAGTACTTTGAGGTGTACAAACCTTTTGTTCCTTTGGCTGTCTTTTAGGTAAATTAATATCAATTTGAGGAAAATTTACTTTAGGTAAATTAATATCAATTTTTTTAGGGTTTTTTACTTTTGTCTTTGTAGAAGAATAAGTAGAAGTACTTTTTGTGGGTACTCCTTTCATAGTGAAAGTACTACTAAATCCTGGCTGTACTATTTTAGCTGGTTTAACTTTTATCATATCCAACTTAGGAGAAGTAGTTTCACCTGGATTTTCTTTATTCCAATTTATAGCTTTTTCTTTAAAATCAGGGTAAGGAATAGATTTATCTGTTTTTTCATAAGCGTCTCTATAAGAATCTTTTTTAAGCGGTTTTACATAAGGCGTATTGCCACCTTCAGTAGAACTTCCAGGAGTTATAGTTTGTTTAGGAACATCAAATGAAGACGAAGCTGTTTCTGGAGTATTAATAGTTATTGTAGTAGGTTTAGGAGCTGGTGTAGTTGTTGTTTCAACAGGACCTTTTACATTAGTTGTTTTTGTTTTCCTACCTGAAGCATCCTTAGTTTTTGTGATTGTTATGGTTTCTCCTTTTTTATTTGTTTTACTTTTAGTTTTAACACCTGTTTTTGGATCTACCTCGCCTCCTTCAATTACTGTAGGGCCTAGTAATGCTGTTACATTTTTAAAAGTTGCTGTTGGGCCTCTACCCGGAGTCTGTCTATATGCCATAACTTATTTTTTAGTTTTTTTGTCTTTTTTTACTTTATTACCTTCTTTATCAAGAACTCCTATTTTCATTAAAAAATCTTTTTTTGTATACTTACCATCACCAGATAAATCTGTAGCTGTAGGCCCTTTACCTTTACCTTTAGTACTGCAACCAAAGTTTTTAGCATAGTTAGCCATTTCTCTAACATCATCAGAGTACTTACCTTTTTTAGCCAACATTACTGTATCAGCAGCATCACAAGTACTAGAACCTTTCATATTTCTTTTTACCCATCTGGTAAATTTACCTTTGTTCTTTTTTTCTATTTTTGGAAATTCTTTTGCCATAATATTATTTATTCATGTTATACGGAAAGTTTTTATTAAACCACTCTTTACGGTGATCACACCCACAGCCGCCGGGTATTTTATCGGCTAATCTTTTTATACCTGTAGCCTTAGTGAACTTTTCTATACTGTCGCCTAAACCTCTAGATCTCATAAGTTTTTATACTCTTCAGTTGCATCAAAGCTAGGACAAGCTTTATTAGCAAATTCATTATGTGAATATATAATAGCATCTGGATACATTGCTTTTAATGTTTTAAGCACATGTAATAGACTTTCTTTTTGAACATCTGTTCTAGTATCCTTCGGAGTCTTACCATCTGCCTCAACACCTCCACAATAACATAAGCCTATGCTACCTCTATTATGCGACTTGCAATGAGCTCCGATACGATCTATATCTCTACCTTTTTTAATAGTTCCATCTAGTTCAATGTAGAAATGATAGCCAATGTCGCTCCACCCACGAGAATTAACATGCCAGTCTCTTATTGTTTCAACTGGTATATCTTGTCCTTCTCTAGTAGCAGAGCAATGTATAATAATTTCTTTTATATCTCTCACAATTAAACGGTTTTTTTCCAATTAAAATATAAATCTTCGTTTATTGGAGTTATTTGCTTTTGTATATCAGCACTTAAGCCAGCATTTATAGCGGGCATATTTAATGCGTTTTCCAACCAACCTACAACAACAGCTTCAAAAGCTTCAGTATCTTCGTAAGGCACGAAAGAGTCTCCAGCTTTGTATTTAAAGTCTTGAGATCCCACTACTGAGCTAGAATATTTTTTGTCTTCTTTTTCCTCAGATGCTGTATATATGTAGTGTACTGTGTATATGACATTGCTTTCACCTTCTGATTGAACGTGAGCATTCATTTGTGGTATTTCCCATTTATAGTTAGTTGCCATTATTTTTTATTTTTTAATTTAATCCATTTATGCGCTGTATACCCAATAGTCATTAATAACAGTACTATTTCTAATGCTGGTTCCATCCAATCTAAGCTTGCTATGGTGAATGAAGTTACATTTAAGCAATATAACTTTAAATCTTCTAGGCCCATTACTTTTGAGCTAACAACGCTGGATTTCCTTTATATTGAATGTTGTCTATTTCTAAATCAACTTCAATATTTTCATCTCTAGAGTCCATGTTTCTAGTGCCAGCTGGCATACATCTTTGTGGTGTAGGAAGTTTAACTCCTGATCCTGCTATTCCTTTTCTCATTTTTTTTTTATTTTAATTTTCTAAATTAGTTATATCTACATACGCTTCATCAAGTAGATTATCTTTAAAATCTTTAAAAGCTGATTTTCTATTTTTTCTTTGAGCTCTTCTAGCTAATCTTTTTTCTTTGCCTTTTAAACCGGCATCTTTTCTAGCGTCTCTATCATCTTTTCTATCAGCTCTTTTCGCTGCTCTAGCTTTAATCATACCTTCATCTTGAAAAAATGTATCTGCTCGTCTAGCAAAGGTTTGTAATCCGCTTTCTTCTTCTCTTAGTTTAGCTTCAGCTTCAGTGCCACTATCATAAGCTTTTTGATATTCATCAATCTGATCATCTTCTTGTGTTTCTTGCAGGTTTAAAAGTTCATCTTCTTGTGTGGTGAATTTTATATCAGTAGGTATAACCTCTTGCTCTGTTTTAACTACTCCACCAACGTTAGAGCCACCTGACTCTAAAGCTTCACCTGTTATACTTCCGTATTCAGCTGCTGAATTAAATTGTTGAGATGGCATTAAATCCATAGTGTTTCCACTACCTATAGGGCTTAAAACACCAGAACCTTGTGTCATTGCAGTATAATTCTGCTGAGTGTTAGAATCAAAACCACCACCAGTATTATCTGGTATTGGTATTGGACTTGACAATGCAGCTATGTCTATTGGATTTACTAATGGCATATTATCTATTTTTATCTTTATTTAAGCTATTTATAGAAAAGCTTAAAACTTTGTTAGAATATGTATTTTGTTTTAAGTTATTAGGAATATCCTCTTCACCTAACATAATACGATACATTCTGCTTATTAACTGTTTGCACTTATAAGAAACTTTATATATATGATATTTTTGAGTGGTGTGGTTTCTTTTCCGCCACACTGTAATCCACCCTTGTTTCAATAATCTGTTCCAGCGCCTGTTATCCCAGCTATAAGAATATGTACCTGTTATAAAATCATTTTTATTAAAGAATTCAATAGCATCGAGATATATTAAAAGTTCAAGATCAGCATCTTTAAGATCACAGGTTTTACACGCCCATTTACGTATTATCCTGTAATGTTTTAAAAGTTTTAAATCCTTCAGGTCTGATGATGTTAATTTTCTCATAACACTATTACAACATCCTGCTCTTTAATTACTTTGTATTGTTCTTTTTTTATTTCAATATTAAATCCAGCTGCTTTATCATAGTAGACTTCGTCACCTGTTTTTAATAAAGTAACATCAGAGCCAGGTTCTACAACCTTAGCTCTTCTGTATCTTATGTCTTCTCTTTGCTTTTCAGCTAGAATTAAACCTCCTTTTGTAGTCGTATCAACTTCCTTGATAGGATCTATGACTATGTATTTACCTACCGCTTTCATGCTCTCACGTTGTTGATTACACAATCAGTTGATAATATAGTTGTAGCTACTGAAGCCGCGTTAGCTAATGCACTCTTAGTAACTAACAAAGGATCTATAATTCCGGCTTTTACCATATCCACCGTATTTCCTGTAACCACGTCTAATCCTTTACCTTCTTCAAGATTTTTTAATTCTTCAACCCCTGCATTTTTTAATATTAATTCATAAGGTTTTCTTATAGCTCTGTATAATACTTCCTCTCCTATACAGGTTGGTTTCAAATTAAAGCTAGCATTTAAAAGAGCTATACCACCACCTGGCACTATACCTTCTTTAATCGCGGCTTTTGTAGCGCAAATAGCATCTTCAACTCTATCTCTCTTCTCTTTCAACTCTATCTCAGAGTTAGCCCCAACTTTAACTGTAGCAACTTTAGCTTTTAACTTAGCTAATCGTTTCTCTAGTCTAATAATTATATTAGGGTTTTTAGTTTCTTTTATATTCTTTTCTAACAAAGCAATAGTTTCTTTAACTTCAGTATTGTCAGTTAAATCAACTTGTAATATTGTTTCCTCGTGGTTAGTTACAGATTTAATACATGTTCCTAAATGTTCAGGCTGTATAATATCCATGTCATCTCCCAAGTCTTCGTTGATAAGCGTGGCTCCAGTCACAGCGCATAGATCACTTAATACGTCTTTTTTGCTAATCCCGTATATTGGCGCATCTATGATGTTAACCTTTATATTACCTTTAGACTTGTTCATAGCTAATGCAGAAACAACTTGTGGATCAACGTCCGCGATAACAAGTAGACTTTTGCCAGTTTTAATTACGTGCTCAAGAACAGACTGTATTTTTCTAACATTAGATACTTGCGACTCAACTATTAAAACCAGTGGATTATCTAGTTCAGCAGTCCCTTTTTCTTTGTTAGTAATAAAGTGGTTGTTCTTTAATGCTTGATCATACTGAACACCCTCTATTAACTCAACAACAGTCTCAGGTTGTTCATTTGTTTCCATCATAACAACACCTGTCTCATCTACTAATCTAAAAGCTTCACCTATAACTTTACCTAACTCTTTATCGTTGTTAGCAGATATAGTAGCTACTTGATCAATTTTTTTACCAGTAACTTTTTTAGACTTTTTATTTAAATACTTTATAACTTTATCAACACCTGAATCAATACCTTTTTTCATTTCTCTTACATCGTCAAGAAGAGAATGTTCTGTAGCTTGATCTAGTATTGCTTTAGCTAGCACCGTGGCTGTAGTTGTACCATCGCCAGCATCTGCAACTGTTCTTTGAGCTGCTTGTTTAATAAGCGTAGCTCCAATGTTTTCTAATGGATCTTGCAATGTTATAGCGTTTGCAACCGTTACTCCATCTTTTGTTATTTGTGGTGTGCCACTACTATCTTCTAGTATAACACATTTACCACTTGCTCCTAACGTTGAGCCTACTGCATTAGTAAGTTTCTCAACGCCAGTTAATATCTGACTTCTAGCTATATCGCCAAAAGCCAGACTTTTAACTAACTTTAATTCTTGCATTTAATTTAATTTGATATAATTGATTTTGAATACTATTCGAAGGTCTTAATTACTTTTGGTCCAACTTCTTCGTTTATCTTTGAGCCATAATGTTCAATAGAAGCGTCTATAGCTTGCTCTGCTCCTTCTACGGTTTCTCTTCTTGTAACATCAATCCATACATTAGGCTCTTCTTTACTTTTATATTCGGTTTGCAAATACCCATTAGGTAATTGCACTATTCTCCAGTTTCTCTTATCTGATATATGTTTCCACATATTGATAGTGTCATCTGAAGGTGTTTTTTTCATTTCACGATTCCACGTGTTGGTTCGGGTGTATAAAAACGTCATGGTTTTTAATTTTAGTTATTATTGGTTATTATATATACTATCACCTGATAGTTCGGTTATTTAATTTTATGTGTATTCTACAAACATGGTTAATTGTAAATCACCATTAGTGGCGCCAGTGCCTGTCCAACCTGTTGTTGGTCTTGGAAATATTATTACTACAACGTCGCCTTTAACAACACTTACACCAGTAGGTGCATAACTTTTGTTAATCCAAGTTCCAGAATCTGCAGATGTAATTTGTAAACCTGTTAAATCTGCTATATTAGTATAATTTGCAGTACCTTCCTGCGTGTCCGGATTTCCTGCTGGATCAGTTAGTTTACCTAATTTAAAATCAACAGTACCGTTTACACCTATTGTAGGAGCATTACTACCGTTCCATTTAATTGATACACTCATAACGTTAAAATCTACAGGCGCGATAAT
>JACKZZ010014981.1_pt1 | contig 26157 bp, 13 predicted proteins | sample 8027871 | NCBI WGS metagenome assembly JACKZZ01 (sample SAMN15724774, study PRJNA655200) | protist metagenome | isolation source: fluorescence activated cell sorting (FACS) single amplified genomes of... | place: USA: West Boothbay Harbor, Gulf of Maine | collected 2000-07-19 | reverse complement strand
GTAATTATAATACGTAATATAAAGGAAATAAAAATAATAATAATACTTTTTGTTGCTAACCTTAATTTTATTAAATTATTATTAATTTAAATTTATCGATCCTGTCGAATAATACCAGGTAAATAAAAAATAAGTTTTGTATTAATTATTTATTAATTTTGTTTTTGTAATTTTACACGAGAGTATTTAAAATAATGAGTAAGAATTTATTATATTTTATACCAATGGTATATTTTTTTACATATAAACTTTATTTGAACTTATTTGTAAATCAAAAATATAAAGTACACCAACACAAGCAGAGGCACTTATCGTGGCTCTTTCTTAGATCGTCTACCCCTGGTTCTACTTGCAATGCTACTTTCTTCTGGTGTTGAAGACAACTTTCCACCAGCTTTTTTCGGTGTTTTGCCTGTTCTTGACATTAATGAAGTGAACCCACGAAATGACCCTTTTATTGTACGGGCAAATTTTTTTGCACTTGATTTCTGTTTTTTAACCTTGCCTGGTGTGCCTGTGCTTTGAACTAATTCATCATCTCCTTTAATAATTTTCTTAGAATTACTATGAATATTATTGTCTCTATCTGTCTGGACATTTATTACTGTACCAGGATTGATATCGCTTAACTTTTTCCTTTTAATATTACGCTTTTTTGATGATTGGCCACTACTGGTGCTGCTATTTTCAACATCATTTTGCTGCTTGTCATTAAAGTTCTTTAAATCAGTCAACTCTTTCATACGTGTATGAAGATGTTCGATCTTGTTTTTGCTATCTTTTAATTTGCGTTTTAAATCTTTATTTTCAGTTTTCGATATATTAATCTTTTCTTCCAATTTTGATATTTTTATAGAATACATTTCCTCCATTTCAACGGATTTATGATTTTCATCAACTAATTCTGTTTGTAATTCTTGAATTGCAATACCTTGATCTTCAACTTGTTTTTTGAGATCTTTGGTTTCATGATCCAAATGCTTGCTATGGTTTTTTTCAATTGCATTTTTTTGATTTGTAACAGATTCCAATTTTCTTTGAAGATCAACAATTTTGTTTTCATTATCTTTTTCTGTTTGGATTTTTGTCAATTTATACGTCTCCATTTCTTGATTTTTAATTTTTATTGACTCTTGCATTTCCTTTATTTTTTCTGCATATTTCATTGCTGTCTTTTGCAACTCGGTATTCTCATTTTCCATATCTACCATACCTTGCGTAAATGTATTTATCTCTTCTTCTTGTGAATTTTTCAATATTCGTATCTTTTCAATTGCTTCAATGTGTTCTGTTTTTACAGTTTCCATTTCTTTTTTTAATAATTGATATTTTAGGTTTAAGTTGGCAGCATCATCCTTTGAAGCATTGGTTTTTTGTTCAAGAATATGCTTTAAATCGTTTAATTCCGTTTCTTGTTTCAGTTTTGTTTCTTCAACATCTTCTATGCGTTTCATTAGAGTTGCATTTGTGTCTTTACATTGCTGTACGAGTGCATCAACTTTAATCTTTTCATTGGTTAGCTTTTCAAAAGAAATTTGCAGGGTTTCTTTAGATTTTTCAAAATTTGATACGATTGTGTCATATTTTGTTCTTATGCTAGCAACTTCTTCATTTTGTAACAATGTTAATGATTCAATTTCCTTATTTTTTTCATCTACAATATTGTTTAAGCTAGTTTTCATTTCTTCAAATTTTAAATTGTGATCATCAAGACTTTTTTTATGTTGATTTTTCAATGCTTTTATATCATCATTTTTTTGTTGAACATCGTCAGTAGCCAATTTTAGTTGTTTTAATATGTTTTGTTTTTCGATTTTGTCGGATGCAATTGATGAGCTTTTTTGATGCATGTTGGATTCTAAGTTTCGGATTTTTTCTTCATATTGTTGAATAACAGATGAATGGTTATCATTTAAACTTTTAATTTCCATGGCATGTGTTTCTCTCATGCGATCCATTTCTTCCTCGCATTCAGCAATTTGATTGTCAAGACATTCAATTTCATCTGCTTTTGAGGTGCTGCTAATATTTGATCCGGTTGAATCTCGTCCACGTCCTACATCACTTAGACGTGCTAAAGATAATTTTCTTTTCCATTTAGCTTCTGTATTACGTAGCTGGTCTTCATACCTTGATTTGTATTCTTCTTCAGTTTTTTCTAACCTATCTTGAAAATCTTGTGCCATCTCAATTCTAACTTCTGTTTCAATAGATGCTAATTCATCTTGTAACTCCGATATTTGCATCTTTAATTGTTCAACAACTTCAGGTGCTACGCCTTGAACTATGACTGGAGCAGGTAAGTGTTTTTGTGCTGGTTTTTCTTCCCCTTCTTCTTCTTGAATTGGCATTGGTACAGGTCTATTGCCTTTACTTGCCATACTCTTTTTGGATTTTCTTTGTGCTTTACCACCCACCATTTTCTTTTCGTTATTTACACGACCGCTAATGGTTTTGGCTCTTAAAGCATCAGTAGATTCCTCTGCTCGCCGTTTACGTCGTCGACCATCCAAACCATACTTGGTTAAACTTGCTAAACTACGCCACGAATTTACCCTAGATTCTTTTTGTGATACAGATACTGATCGTGCTATTGATGCATTTTTTAATACATGCAATGTTTCATCGAAATCTTGCGCTTCCGTGCTACAATTTACTACCATTGCAATGTTACCACTAACATTCCCTGCGAATGATTCTTGAAATAAACGTGTTAAACGAGTTTCCCGAAATGGTACAATTCGATTTTGGCTTTTTGAATGTGTTTGGTTCCATCTTAATTGTCGGATACAATGTATTAAGTGCATTAAAGACGAGTTGATTTTTCCAGCTTCTCTTACACGAATACCCGAACTTTTCGTGCGATCACTACGTTCTGAGCCTGCTAAATCGACGATTGATAATTTACCAGGCTTTTTTTGTCCAGGGAAACCAAATATCGAGATGGTGAAAACACTATGGCTACGGCTGGAATCAGAGTTTAATGCTGTTTCCGCAACTGCACGGTTTTGAAGACCTTCTTGTGCAAGATTTAGAGCCTCCTGACTATTTTGAACTTGTACGTGCTTCAATCCTTTTACTACAACCCGTCCACGTATTTCTTTCAAAGATAGTATTTTACGTCTTTCCCAAGCATTTTTTGGTGCGGGTTGTAATAAATCATATATTTTTTCATTATATATTTCTAAATACGAAATATTAACTTTGAATCCATTTGTTGTTTTTGCACTATCATTACTACCATCATTATTATTTTTGTTTTCACCTATATTATTATTACAATGATTACCACATTTTTCTTCTAATGCTTTAAATATTTTATCCAGTGAGCGTGGCAATACACCTGGGTTGTGTTCAGAACCTTGTATGGTATATGTTTTACCAGCGTTTGTCATGCCATATGCAAACAAAAGCCCTTGGCCACCACTTAAAAGTGTATCAACGAGTGGTTGCGTCACACTAGTAAAAAGTTGCTCTTGCGTCGTACTTGTCGGAAAAACTCCCGAAAAAGTAAACTTTGTCTCGCGCTCTCCCATTTTATAAGAGTGTGAATTAGTTGGTGCAGTTGCCACTACGTCTACGTCTGTTGCTGGCACAAGTGTCTCATCCTCAGGTTTTGAACCAAGTTTTGGACGTAAACGTAGAAATACATCCACTAAGTTGTCTCCTTTCTTGTTAGTTTCAGATATTGTTTGTTTTGTTTCATTGTTACCTGTCTTTGCAATAATTACATCATTATCACAAGTACTTTTTTCCCCGGCGTCGAGAGTTTGACTAAAACTTAAACGTTTTGCTGCTTCTTTTACGTCATTTACATGTACAACATTGATCTCATCTTCACCACTCGGCGAAACAAGAGGTTGCTCATTTGTTTTGTTATCCATGCCGTCACTTTAATATATTCTGATTTTAAAAATGCGTTATGCTCTTGAATTGTAACGAATCCCGTTCTTATAAATAACAACACGTCTCCGTAAGTTTAAATATCACCCGTATGTGTAATTACGTATGTGCACTTCTCCTCTTCTTCATACTCATGTATTATTACTCTACTAAAATAATGTTGCTCTTGTTTCTTATTATTGGTATAGTAAAACAACAGTATACACTATAGGAGGTGTGGTAATATATAATAAAATAATAAAACATAATGTAATTATTATTATTATTATTATAATATTTGATTGAAATTTATTATTAAAATATTAATTATAATATTATTGGATATGTCTTCCATCAAAAACATTGCCGGCGCATAATAAATTACAACGTTCTAACGTTCTTCTGGATCATTTGATAGGCATTAACACTCACTACTTAGTATATAAATACAAGTATCAACAATCTGCTGGAGAAAGTGAGAAGTTTTAGTTTTGGGTAATTTCCAGGTGGCTATTAAGGTTTTATGTATTTATTAATAATTTAAATTGGGCATTATTGTATTGTGCCTTATTATTATTACCAGGTATATTTATATTTATGCACTTATATGGTATCTCGCCCTTCTTTTTTTAATAATAATAATAATGCCGCTAATAATTAATGTTGAAATGATGATGACGATGGTTGCCGGATGGTGATAACGTTTGAACAAGTAGTAATTTCATAACTTTAATACTTTTGGAAAGTATTTGTATGTAAGCGCGCGAGCGTAAACGCACTTCGCACCTTCAATATATTGTTTATCCTGTATTATTCATTTTTTTTAATTTTATTTAATTGTTTGAGTATTGTATTTATAGCATATATAAAATGCTTTGGCTTTATACATCTATAAATAGTTTAGTTATATTTGTATGGATGGCTATGAGACTATTTTTGTTCGTTATATTTTTATTCCCGGCATTTTTGAGGATAGGCTGGTGGTATCTTTTCAACTCAAATATTTATAAGTCGGTGAAATATGGAGATAAAGTCAGACAAAATTTAGATATATATATTCCTAACTCAAAGAAATTTAATGAACCAGATTTTAGAAAAAAAGAAGCACATAACCGGAATACCGACGACAAACTACCCGTATTGATTTTTGTTGGCGGCGGAGCATGGATTGTTGGTCATAAATGTTTCTGCGCCTTAATTGGTAAAATCTTTATGTCACAAGACATTATTGTAGTTGCACCTGATTATCGCCAATTTCCACAAGTTAGGGCTTACGAAATGCTCCAAGATATCGATGCAGCTATACAATGGACAGTTGATAACATCCACTTGTACGGTGGTGATACTGATTTAATATTCTTATCTGGTCAAAGCGCTGGTGCACATTTAACATCAACATTGGTTTTAGAACATGCACGTACCGAATTTAAACTTCATAAAGAAAAAAATGTTGGTAGCTTTCAAAAAAATAGTAGTTTAGAAGCAATTGTGGAAGGTCCAGATGAGGAAGATTTAATTAATGGAAGCATTGGTGATGACGATGAAAAGTCATTGGAGGGTGTTGATAGTGAATTGAAGAAAATTTTAAAGCGCAGAAGAAGAAAATCTGCCACAGGGACACCTGAGATGATAGACAAAGTAATACAAGCAAACAAAAAAACGAACAAATTAATTACGAAAAAGTTTAATAGTAGCAGTAGCAAAGATCACAACAATACTGGCAATAACAATAACGAGCTGAAACAAATTTTGCGCAGAAGAAGAAGAAAATCTGAAACAGCATCGTCTGTCTTGATAAAAGAAGGAATTCTCTCTACTGCTGATGCTATACATAATGATAAGACTGTAAATAGTGAAGAAGAAGATGATAGTGACAATGAAAAGATGATCAATTCCAAGAAATTACAAAGAAAAAAAAGCGTTGAAAAGTTACATGCGAAAGAACTGATATGTCAAAATTGGAAGTTATCAAATATTAAAGGGTACATCGGCATTTCTGGACCGTATCATTTACCTAAATTAAGAGAGCATTTATTCGACCGTGGTATTGAGCAATTGTCATGTTTAACACACATAGTCGGCGGGGAGAGCAACAATTTATTCACAGATGAGGAACATGATGAAGTTCTAGATGGAATGAGCCCAGCTCTTAGATTACGACGAGGCACGTTTGAGGAAATGAAAATGAAAAAATCATTTGTCGATTCAGTTTTCCCACGCGTTTTATTAATACATGGCGATTCTGATAATGTTGTCCCAAAAGAAAGTACAAGAGAATTTGCTAAATCCCTAAGAAACGTAGGTGCTACTGTAAAAGTCAAATATTTAGCAGGTGCATCGCACACAGATCCAATTATTGAAGATTTATTATATGATGGCAGTAATGGAAAAGAAGCAGGTGCAATCAATGAGTTAATTGATGTGATAAATTTGCACAGAAATCTTCATCATGCTGCTAGAGAGCGAAGCAAGACAACAGCTAATAATGGCAATAGTTCAACCGTGCTAGGTAGCAAAAGAAGAAGGTCACCATCAATGCTTGCTGATGGTTTTGGTTTTGTCACGGAGGAAAGGGGCCGCACCCCACAAGATTTCATACCACGGATATTGATTAGTGCTGCAAGGGTTGTTAATCCTTTTTGACTTTGAAACCACTTTTGTTGAAATAAAGTTAAAAGTTAGTTGTGTCCAGTTGGTCTAATGTATATAGAATTACACATATTTTGAAGAGAGATATAAAATTTAATATTTTGTATTATTTTTTACAAAAAAATTACGCGTAAAAAATACGGAGCGTAATATAATTTTTTATTTTTAAAATATGTACACATTAAAAATTAAGTGTTTGTGTGAGTGTTATTATAATACGTTACGTATAACTTAATCGATCTCACCAGAAGTGTCAGTGTATGTACATCCCAAGAAAGGAAGGACCGATGGAGGTGTAAATCGATGCCCATCAACCCTCCGTTGATGAAAAATGAACACAAGATATAAAGATGGGAAATATATAATTTTCGATTTTTACTTTTCATACTCATCGTATACAACAACTTTGTTTATTTTCACATTTCGCAACTTTTAAAAAACACACCTTTTTTTATACGTAAAATAGTAAAATTTGAACAACTTTTTTATAATTTTTTACCTGAATATATATATTTTATACTTGATGTAGCCTACTACGTGGGACTCTAAACTCCACTTCATCATCATCGTTCATCCATGCAGCAAAATGGGCACTAGTATTCTTCTTCTGCCAATTATTGCCATCACGTCTATTTTTTGACATTTGCTTCAATACCAATTTTCTATCTTTATCAGCTTCCTGATAAACATCATCATCCGAGCTGTTGCTGTCACTTGAAGATTCGGAACTACTACGAAGGGCGTTATTAAAAATCTCATCCTTAGCTTTATACTTCCGTTTCTTCCTTGAAATATTTCTTGCCTCCATATCACCAATATCAGAATCAGAACCAGAATCGGAATCAGACGTATCTTCACTAATACTACTCTCCTCTGAATCTGAATTATTTATCATAGGGTTTTCTTCCATATCTAAGGAGTAATTAATTTTGCCTTCTCCTTCGATTGCAAGACCAATTGCAACCGACGAGGCAGCTGACGAGCACTCACAGATTGGCAATAGTGGGGTCTTTGCAATAGTATCACTGTGTAGACTTTTAAAAATACTTGTGATACAAACCTGCCCAAACGTTACATTGTTATTTGATGAAAAATTAAAATCATTAAACATGCCCCGAAGGCACGAAAATTTAATAGAATTAGATATGAACGGTTGTGTGAACAACAATGCACTTGGTTTAGCTATGTTTATACGCTATTTTCCAAATTTATCATCATTAAATCTTACTAATTGTGGAATTACAAAAACAGGCCGAGAAATTCAAATTTTAAAGGGAAATAGGCATTATGTGCAATTACGAGATATAGGAGTTGGTTTCAAATCATGCCCTGAAAGATACAAAGCACAGGATTTTTTCTTCTTTCATTTACGCTGTACACGACGTGCATCAATACTAATACAAAAAGCGTGGCGTAATAAAGTGTCTTGGGAAGTGAAAAAATCGAAGGCAACACATTTACAAAAAATGTATAGGGGATATTCAGCAAGGAGAAAATTAGCAGAGGAGCGCTATAAATTAGAGAATGAGCAAAAGATACGATCGGCTATCAGAATACAATGTTTCATACGGATGTGTACTGCCAAACAAATGGTACAGGAGAAGAGAAATTATATAAAAATGCTAAAATTGAAAGTATCCAATGCAATACGCGGTAGAAATTATAAGATGTTACAAGAAATTGTTTTGAAATGGCGAAAGTATACAATTTTAATCTTAAAATGCAAGAAGTTGTGTCATAAAATTCGAATGAAATTTGCAAGAAAATGTTATAAATTATGGGATTTACAAGCCAATGATACTCGAAGGAAGAGAAACAAAGCAGCAACAATGATACAATCAATCGTACGTCGGTATTTAGCAATACGAAAAGTTTTCCTTCGATTACATATTTTAAACTGGGAAAGGCGCAATAATGCCATTGAACTTATACAAAGATGGTGGCGGGGTGAAAAAGTAAGATACGATATGTGGATTATGCGTTTAAATATTATTGCCAGTGGATCATTCGAATCTTGGAAACAGTATAGTGATGAAGTTAATGATAAAACTTCCCGTTCAAAAAAACTAAAGCGCCAGTATAAGAAAGGGGATTCTTTTCAATATAAAGAAAGAACAATGGAAACCTGGCCCCCTCAACATTTTGACTATTTAGTAAATGATCCAGATGATTGGAAAACTCGTAGTAGTTTACAAAGTAATTTATACGAATCTAAAATGTTTCAATGTTGGTGTATTCGTAAAATAAGATCATCAATAGGTATAGCTGCTTTAGCCATGCTCGATGCATATATAGATATATTTTGCAATGTTAAAAAAGGTCTTGATACACAAAAAAAAACTGTCAGAGCATGCAAAGAATTTTGGCAGTTAAAATTAGACCATTTCAAGAGACTAAATAGTCAAATGAAAGCTCAATTTGGTATATCCACCATGGCACCTGGTTTACACCGCGAAGAATTGTACGAGGAGACACAACAGCTTAGAAAAGAAACGGAAGAAGCTAGGAATGACCACCAACTAGCATCTTGTAAGTTGGAGGACTCAAAATCGACCTTAAAGGCTATTTTATCACATTTGGATTGGTTCCGTATATTGGTAGGTAGATGGTTAAGGGGAAGTATATTCCTCCTCTCATTAGACAATTTAGAAACGAGACATTTTGTGACATGTATCGCAACTCGTGAGGAGTACAATTTACCATATTATCCTGGAATGGATACATTGATTGATAATCTTCATATTGACCTAACTGTAGGTAAACCCGTGAAAGAAATTGTACTGAAATTAGTCTCTGTGTTTGGCACAGATAACGCCTTATCAATTTCCAAAAGTAACGACATTAAAGTAATTAACCAAGCTGCAGCAACTATCCAAAAAATTGTTAGAGGATGGAACATTCGTAAAATTAGTAGTTTAGAAAGATATCGGGAGTGGGGTGGATTTAGTTCCATTGCCAGTTCCAGTGCATTTACACCAAGGAGCGAAGTTTCATTTATTGGAACACCAGAAAAAGTATATAATAGTTAAAAAACGCAAATTTTTCAAAAATAAAATTATTTATACCGCAGTGTATATTATGTGTGCGTATATATGATTTACAAAACCCAGTTTTATAGCTCATTTCTTTCTCGTGCAGATCTAGGTACTTGCATCCATGGTGAAGATTTCCCTTCCCAATTTCCTTTTCTTTTTCTACATTTATTTGCACCTTGTTTACCACAGATTTTTTTCCCTAACTTGTTTCCATCCAACAATGCTTCCGCTATTTCTTCTTCATAATCATCCATTAATTCCTCGCACATATTCTGCAATCGTCTCCCAATTTTTCCTTTAAAGCGAAAGACAATATGTTGACATTCATCCTCCATTACGGCCCAAACATGTTTTCGTGTCATATAAACATCGGCTGCTTTTTTTCGAGTCAATACATGTTTAATATCTTGTACAACTGATAAACATAACTCACACTTATCCTCATAATCAATATCTACTTCATCGTCGTCGCATAAATTCATTTTTTTTTCACCGCAAATATCTTGAATTTTATTATAAAGGTAGTTGTAATTGCTTTTTGCATTTACGAACGCTGTTGCAACCACGTTGCTATTTTTATCAACTATTTGTTTACATGCGTCTTTGATTTCACGAGTGTAATCAGCAAATACATTACTATCACACAAAGGTTCAATTATTTCTTTGTCAAAATGCATCTTTACTTCTTTCTGTTCCCCGGCTGGTGTATTCGCTTCCATAAATTGTAGTTTTTCTACAACTTGCAAAAAAGTATGCTCCATAACAACGGCACAACCTTTGCAAAAATATCCATCTGCGTTAGACTTTGCTACACTTACCTTTGGTAATAATAGCATAAATACCCCGGTAACTACCAGTACAACCAACGAAGCTGAAATTTTTAGGCATTTCATCATGTATATGTATACGTATGTGTGCGTATATAGTTTTTGTGCGCGCAACTTCTGCAAAATTTTAATGTTCAAGTGTTCCAAGATGGCATATAGATTTAGGTTCCATTCGTTTCGTGCTAACCTAAAAAATGGAATAAAATAATAAATAAATAAAAAAATGGATTATTATTATATTTATTAATTAGTTGTTGTTTTATATTATTTATTATATTTTATTATTTATTATTATTATTATTTATTATTTTTTTTTTTTATATTTATTAATTTATTATTACCTGTGTACCTTTAGTACATACAGGTACCAGGTATATAATAATAATATAATAATAATAATAATAATAATAAATATTTTTTAATTATGTTTGTTTTGTAGTAATAATAATAATAAATAATAATAATTATATTATAATTTATAAAAATTTTTTTTTTTACGTCTGAAGTCGTCTCTTCCGTCCTCCATTTTTTTTTTATTATTATATTATTATTAATAATACCAGGTACCAGGTAATTATTATTATAATTTTTTTATTACGTAATTAATTAATTTCGAATGTTAATAATTTCATCTGAGGTGTAACATAATAAAAGATTGAAAATACACAGGTGCTTCAGGTCAGCATATACAAGAAGCTTACAATTTATAGGTCTTGCCATATGGGCCGGCAACCCGTTTATTTCCCACATAACTGTTATTGCTTCTATTCCTCTGATTACAAGATTTGTCTTTCGTTATAGATGCTTTGGAAGGCTTTCCAAATTTAATGCTTGTATATTCTTTGTAAATTGTGAAAGGAAAAATAGAGCACTCCATCATTAACTTGAATGGAGCATTTGTATCTTGGTATACCCATAATTGAGCTAATGAAGTCACTTGTGTTGGCCATGGACCATAGTAATAATTACACATTCGGTTCAACTTATTTGGGCATTTTACTAGACCACCACTTTTTGTGGTGTTTAACTTTAGCCACGCAAAATCACTCTCAATAGGATATTCAATAGTTTGTGATGTACAATCATGTTCTTCTCCATTCCATTGATACTCCACTTCTGATTTTCCATCTTTTAGATCGTGAAAACCGCTAGACCCCACAAACAAACCCTGTTTTTCCAACTCACCATCAAATGACTGAGTTTGAGTGGCATTGGAACAAGTCCCGCCTTGGCCTGACCCGCACTCTGCCCAAACAACGTCTGCAGTGTAAGCGTTTTCAAAACTTGGAACGGCAGCAGTATGATGGCCTTCACAAATCCAATGGTAGGGTGGTAAACAAATGGGACCAAAAAGTGGGTCATCGTAACAAGTAAACGTTTTATTGCAACAAGTTCCAGGACCAGATCCCCCCGGACCCATCGAACATGGCATACATGTCTGATTTTGACATGCATTTAGATGTTCCTCTTGAAGAAAGGGCAGGGATTCTATAAATGCGAAATGTATGGCAACAAAGAACAAACAAACAAACAAAAACTCGAAACCCTTCATTACTTTTCACAAACAAAATATACGAGAGTAGTCTATGATTATATGTGCTATTGTTGTTCTTGTTGTCGTTGTTGTAAATGAATATTATTTAACGATTTGGATCCGGCGGCTACTACTAGTGATCGCCCTTTTAAATACATATGAAACTATATTTTTTTACAATCTTGGATGATGCCTCGTTGTTGCACTTAATAATAAATAATAATAATATTAATAGTGCAATCAATAATATAATATAATAATAAATAATAAATAATAACATCATTAATATTATTTATTATTTGAAATTTGAAATAAATAAATAATAAATAAATACAGATGATTTTAATGATGGCACTAATGTAAAACGTTATTTACAATTACCCGACACATCGGGCGTATTCGAAGCTAGCAATTTAAATTACGTAATGCTATTCCTATGCTATACTTTATATTTCAATAGTGTGTTGTGTTATTTTTAATTCAGTTTGGCTTCGATGGCATTGCACATTTTTGACAGAGACGGCTTCGAATACAAATTTACAATGGAATAAAAAATATTAATACTATGGCTATGGGGCAGATTTCGAGGTTCGAGGTGAGTATGGTGTTCAAGTATGAATTTACATAGATAATTTATTACAATTAGTATACAGAAAACCAACTAGATTTTTGTGACCTCATTGTCGCGTCATGTGTCGTCACGGTATGTAGCCATAATATTATTAATAATATTAAAATAAAATACTACTGGTGGAGAAGAGCCCCGCCCAATTTCCCTCATATTTAACACTACACAGCATTATAAGTATTATATTTTTTTTATTATAATAATAATAAAAAAAAAAATAAAAAAAAATACATTTTTCTCTACTATTAATAAATAAAATAAAGTAGTACGGTATATGTCTAACGATGTATGTGCCGTGTTTGTTGAATTTGGCAATTGGCAACCACAGGATCAATACGAATCATCCTCCACTCGAGACAAGGCAAAACAAAAGCCGCTTCATCGGAAAGGTATACAAAATGACGCACAACAAAGTTCGAAACACGAAACCAAGAGCTAAATTTCAATGCCTTTTTTATTTTTATTTGGCGTTGCTGGTAGTTGTCGAAGCGAACGAATTTGCAACGAAAAGGTCAAAGGTTTGCGAAGTAGGCATACAGACGACAAAAGATTGTACCAAAGCTCGCGATGATATCTTCAAAAACGGCGGTAATACGTGTGGCAAAGCTAAAAATCCCTCGCAAATTAATCAAAAAAATCGTCCAAAAGGTTGCTTTTGTAGGTCCAATAAATTGTATTTCAACATAAATAAGAAGTCAACAAGCACTTGTTCATCGAGTAACGTATGTCTATGCAAGAGAAAACCAATACCAAAAGCTGCCAACAAAACGTGTTCTTTTCGATACCTCGCTGGTGGTGAAAATTATTCAGCAAAAGTTCATAATGTTCGCCCTGGATATATGGACTGCGAGTGCTGCATTGAGGGAAAGTGCACCCCCGGAAATTTTTGTGGTGTCCCTTTCTTTGTATACTTCTACAGCTTTCTGTATGTACTAGGAGGTTTAGGATTTATTCGCCTTACTTACTCTAAGTACTCCGACTTTGTGAGTGATCACGTTTTAAAAAAAGGCTCGGAAAATGGAATGTACATGCACAAATCAGATTCAGAAAATTGGTTGGAAAAGGGTGTCAGTAAAATCATTGTTAAAAGTCAAGGTGAAATTACAAAAGCCTGTAAATTTGTAAACGTTAGAAGCGACACCACTATTTTTAAACATGGAAGCTTCATGGGAGGTAATTCGCAGGTCGAATATTTAAAGGATGAAGAATATATACAATGTGTAAAGCAGTGTGCAGAAGAAATCGTTTTTATAACTAATCTAGGAGAGGAGAAGAAATTTAACTGGAAGTCAAGCAGCCAACATGAACGAATTTATACTGCCCTTTCCGGAAGCATGATTGTAGGTTTGCAAATCGCTGTCCCTGAAAATGGCAAGACGCTAGAATGCATTGGGGTGATTCAAAAGCCATATGTACGCGTATATGCGTCGATCCCAAATGTATCAAAAACCGTGAAACATAAAAAAAATTGTAAATTTATCTATACCACAACACTGGAGCTTCTTGTGATTATATTGGATATTATCTCGCTAGTATTTTTATGGAATTCATTTGCATCGAGTCATTCAGGATATTTGACCATATCTAGTGGTGTAGAGGCAAGAGATATTTCAGAATGTGTGTCAAACTGGGAATCAATTGTAAAACCATGCTTAGAACAGCGACCTAATGCTAATGGTTTGTTGCCTCCACCGGTCGGTGAATGCGCCCTCGGGCAGATTAAAAATACCACTGCCATGACATTTTCGTATACAAATCAATATTTAAATGCATCGAATGATCCATATAATATTTCAGCAACCATTACAATTATGATGCCGATCGCATATAATCCCGAAAGAGCATTTCAATTTGAGCCAGTTTCACGCGTGGCGCAATTAGCAATACAACCGAGTCACAAGTATTGCATAAATTTTCGTGATTTGCGAGAGAGTCGTGTTATAATGGCACTTATATTTCTTTCAGTCTTTAAGCTATTACACATTGCGCTTGAAATTTACTTATTAGTAAAAGAAATATGGAAAGAAACAGGAATCGTAGCAGAATCTCACCATAAAGACCCCTGCTGTGTTCATTTAATGGGAAAGGGTTTGAAATCTCTAATAACCTTGTTAATAACGTTGCCAGCGAATTATATGTATGCTGCACTGCTAAGTTTAGGATATGCCATCACTGCTAACACACCAACGGGAGATCCAACTTTTCTAGGCCCTGGTATATGGAAAACTCCATCAACCATGTTTTTAACGGCTTCATTCTACGGTGTGATTGGGTGGGGAGCTGGGTTTCCATTGTTGCACTTTTCTCATTATTGTTGTACTAAATGGTGTACTTGTTTATCTGTTAAAATATTCGAAAGAACCGGTATGTCTCCAGTTCAAGTGGGTCTCATAGCATGGTTTATGGTGCCATTTCTTACATTTGTTACTTTTATGTTTATTGATTTGTATCAACAAAACTTATATAAAACGCTGTCGTTTTATAATTTATTTTTCTCAATCAACATGCCTACCTTTGGAACATTCAATGTGGCAGGCGGTATCCTAGTGAGTCTCAGTGGATTGCGATTGACCTCGAATACTTTTCGATATTTGGCACTTTTGGGGCACTTGCATCCAAAAAATGTCATCTATGTTTGCAAACAATTGAAAGGAGTGAAAGCGTCTTCAGCAAAGCTAATATCTATTGCGGAAGAGGCTCAAGATGGAATGCCGGAGGTGTTGGAAAATGGGAAAAATATAGAACTAACAGATATTGACCTGGATGTTGATGGTATGGTAGGCAATATAAAGTTAAGTGATGCAGAACAAACTGTGTTGAAGAAGTACTTTGAGCTTAACATTAGCAATGTTGCGGGAAACATCGAAATTTTAGATTTAGGTGAAATGTGTATTGACCCACCATCAAGCGATCAAATCGTAGAATCTGTGAAACAAATTAGCACAAAAATGTTGGAGTATAAAGCCAAGAAGGATGAATTTCAGGATGAAACGTTGGACCCGCTGGAAAACGAAACGTTGAAAGGGGAAGGAACTGTGGATCGAATAGAAAATAAAAGAGACTTTTTAGACGAGAGGCTGGAAGAGTCAGAATTTCTCCCCGATGGTAGCGGTGACAAAGAAAACAAGAAAGGCATGGATAAAGCAGAGAAGAAGAAAATTGTTTATCATGCTGTGAAGATCCCAGAGGGTAAATCTGCAGGTGATTTTATTGTTATTCATACGAGGGATGGCTATGAAATGTTATTTGTGCCTGATGGAAAAAAAGCTGGAGACATTATTTACATCGGTCCAAAAATTGATTACGAAGATTTAGGGCCTCCTATCCATGCGGATTATAGACCATATCAAGAAAGTTTAGATTGGATACCAGATATTTCAAACACAAAAGAAGATGCCCCCAATGTCCAGCCATTTTTTTTCACTTGCACAATACCAGAGAACACATTACCTGGAAGTTATTTGTATGTTGAGGTTCCGCAAGGCGTAGTAAAGTTTATAATTAAAGAGGGGAGTAAACCTGGGGATAAAGTTGAAGCAGTTGGAGATCTACATTTGCTTAGGTAAAATGATTCAACAGTGCATGTGTGCCTGCTATCTGGTAATAAACAGAAAATAGGTAAAATACAAGTATGAATATTGGTAATCTAAATTAATAAAATTGTTGAGCTACAAAAGAATAAATAAATACCTTAAACAACAACTTTGCAGCGCAATTTATTAAATTTTAAATTTAAAATTATTATATGATGATGATGCCGGGTGAACGTTGGCAATTTCAAGGCAATTTACAAATGTTATTTTGCATGGTGATACGATACAATAATTTTATCTACCAAAATAGTGTGCATAATATTGCATTGTATTTCCGTGATAATCAATTATTTTTATTAGTCGCATAATAATAATAATAATTTTATATTTTTTATTATTATTATTATTATTACTATTTATTATTTTTTTATTGAAGAAATTATTATTATTATTGCGCTCTTGATAATAATAATAGTGGTACTCTCTATTATAATTATATTATTATGAGCGAACTTAGTCCGCACCTCATGCACTTACATATTGCTACGCTTCGTACAACTTGAACACATTTGTTTACAAGTTATACGACGAACGACATTGATCTTATTCAATATTTATTTTGGATAATATATATAACTAAAGTTGGAATATGGAGAACCCATTGCAAGAAATACGTACACCAACAAATTATCGAAAAAAGTCATCTCGACGCCAGACTTTATGTCCAGATACTATTAAAGCTACATGTACTAAACTAAAAGAACAAGCTGAATTTATGTGTCCATTGTGTGGACCTGCATTTATAACGTTTCCTGGAGCTAATGGAGAACACATTTGTGGAGATTGTGATTCATTAGTAACTGAAGTATATGAAAATGGAGAGAATACAACACCAAATTGTAACATATTTTCAAACGTTAAGAAATCTCCTTTTACTGTGAGAAAAAAACTTGAAAAAGTTACTGAAATTGACTCTTGCACACCAGTATCAAATCCAAATGCTGATAAGGAAACTTTATTACAAATTGAAGCCTTGAAACAAGAAAAACTTGGAATTGAAGCCCAACACCTACAAACTATTCAAGACTTAACGTTAAACGCTGAAGAAATCAAACGTTGTGAACTTCAATCATTAAGAGAAAGCTTAGAAAACGAATGGATGGAGAAGTTAGATGAAGAAATACAACAACTTCATACGACATATCAACATGAAATTGAAGAGACCAAAGAATATAGTGAGTCTCAATACAATGCTTTGAAAGAGCAAAACGAACAAGAAATGAAAAATCTGAAAGCGGAGATGCAAGCATTACGTTCAGAATACGAAGAAAAAGATACTGCAGTTGCAAAAAGTCATACCGATGAAATAGAGCAGTTGCGTCTTGACATTTCATCTAAATTACAAACCGAGTTTGAGGCAAAAGAGCAAAATATGGTGGAAAAACATTTGAAAGATATGGAAGAAAGCGAGTCTCAATACAATGCTTTGAAAGAGCAAAACGAACAAGAAATGAAAAATCTGAAAGCGGAGATGCAAGCATTACGTTCAGAATACGAAGAAAAAGATACTGCAGTTGCAAAAAGTCATACCGATGAAATAGAAAAACTGCATTTAAAAGCTAAGGTGGATATGGAAAAAACATTTGCAAATTATCAAACGACACATGAAAATGAAATAGCAACGCTAAAATTAGAATTTGAAGCAAATGTGATTGATTTAAAATCACAGCACAATTCTAGAATCGAAACATTAAAAGAAGAAATTGAAATATTAAATGGAGCAAAAGTTGCATTTGAAAGTCAATTGAAAACAGCTCAAACTGAGAATTTTGAGTTGATGGAAGAAATAAAAATGTTGAATGTGAAACTGCAGAAACAAGATATTGATGCAAACGAATTTAAAAATAATATTTCAACGTTAATGGACGAGAAAAAAAAATCAGTTCGTAATAATGATGCGTTAAATACAGAGTTGAATGACATGGTAGAAAAGCATGCAATTGAAATAAATCATCTCACATTGCAACATTTAAGTAATGTGGATAAATTGAACGCAGAAATTCATCAAAACGCATTGGCAATTGCTTCATCCAACACAACAAAATTTGAAATGGAGAAAGAATCTTTACTAAACCAATTGGGTCTATTGAAGGAAGAACTTATAGTTGCTGAGGAGGCTGGTAATGTACTAAAAAATGATATGAGATTTGCTCAAGTTGAAATGAAGCAGCTAAAAGAAGATTTCAACTCAAAAAAACAAACATTAGAGGATGAAAATGTTAAGTTACAAGAAACAATTGGCGCTGAGAGGAATAAATATATATTGGAAAAAAAACAAGCAGAGGAATTTTATACCAAACAATGCAAACAACTATCGCTTTTGCATGAGCAAGAAGTGGAAAAAATCACATCAGTATTTAATACGCAACTACTTCAAAAAGAAAGTGAAACTACCAGTACGTTAGTAGAAAAACACAACAACGAGTTAAATAACCGTTTAGCTGAGCTAGAAAATGAAATGATACAGTCTTTTGATACAGAAAAATCAAAGATAAAATTTGAAAATGCAAATTTATTGTCAGTCACTATTGAACACTTGACAAGCAAATACGAGGCGCTGATTACAACAATGGAAAACGAACGTTCAAATGATGTATTGACATGGAAAGAAAATTTCATAATTCAGGAAAATGAAATTGTTACGCTGAAAAATTTATTTACAAGTGAAAAAGAAACATTGAAAAATAATTATGAAACCCAGCTAAATGAGTTAAAAGATTTATTTCATATCGAATTAACTTTAAATAAAAAATCATTCGACAAGTCAATTGAAGTTAAAGAAAATAATTTTGAAAATGAATTGAAAGAAAAAGAATTATTCACTAATAATTTAATTGGTGCAATTCATGAAGAATATGCATCAAAAATTAAGTTGGAACAAGAGGAACATAACAGACTATATGAACAACTTCAAGAATCGCTTAATCAGAAATTATCTGATATAAATGCTACGCATGAAGAGGAAAAAAATATTTTGAAGAATGATTTCAGGTTTGTTAAAGTAGCACAGAACAGACAAAAAGAAAAAGCATTAAGAGACCAAGAAAAAACTTTAAAGCGTCTGCATAATCAACAAATAAATGAAATAAATAGTGATAATGAAGCATCAATACGTTCATTGAGGCAATCTTTTGAGGCAGAAAAAGGTATGTGGAATGCCCAGCATAATGATGATATTCAAAGAAAGTGTAAATCGCTCCAAGATAGTTTAGAAGTTATGACTACAACAATGTCAAGCGAAATGGAAAAAGCACATAATGTTGCTGAAGAAAGATGCAAAGAGTTTGAAGCACGATTTAAAACATTTCACGAAACAGAAATGGCACGTATTAATGATGAACACAAAAAAGAAATTGAGAAAATCAAACTAAACAATGGGGATGCAGTTTTGAATGCAAAACACGAGAAAGAAGTGGAAAAATTAAATGCAGCGATGAATGAACAAAAGAACAAATTAGAAACTGCAATGAAAGATTTGACCAAGCGTTTAGAAGGCGAAATGTTTATTATGATGGAATCGAATAATGAAGAAGTTGCAAAATCTGAGCAGTTAACGATACAGTTAGCCGAAGCAACTGATAAAATTGAAAAATTGGAAGAAGATTTAGCAGAAATGGTTAAAGTAGCAAGCGGCATTGAGGAAAATCTAACCGATGAATTAAAATGCGAAAAATTGAAGTCTATGGAATTGGAAGGTGGAATATTAAAAAAAGATGAGGCAATTAGTAAAATGGAACAAGAAATTATGGAGTCAAAAGCAATGAAGGAATCGTTTGACAAATTAACAAATGATTATAAAATAATCAGCGAAAAATTAGTACAGTGTGAAGAGGTGAAGAAAGTACAAAACGAAAAAATTGTTAATTTTGACAAAACATTAAAAGCTAAAATTAAAATGTTTGACCAGAAGTTAAAAGCGAAAGATAAAGATTTTGAACAAAAAATTACTTTGAAAACCGATGAAGTCACATCACTAGAAAAAAAAATAAAAGAACAAAAAAAGAAGAGTGAAGTTTTTGAAACGAAATTTAAGGACCATTGTAAGAAGCAAATGGGTAAAGCAAGAGATATGTATGTTCTTGAAAAACAAAAAGTAGCTACATTGATTAATGAGGTAAAAAATGTGAAAACGCAAGTTACAATGAAAGAAAAAGACATTGAAAATCTTATGAATCAAAATGAAACTGTCAAACGCGATTTAATTGAGTTTCAAAACAAATACAATAAGTTGGAAGCCGAAGATAAAACGTTGAAGGCATCTTTATTTGAAAAAGGCGAAAAGATCACAGCACTGCAAGCACAAAATAAAGAGTTGAATGTACTGTGTGGGGAGATGATGGAACGACTAGAAAATTTTGAGCAGCAATAAAATAGTGTGTGTAAGTACACTGGACTCATCTATACTAAATGAGTTCGTAATTTATAATTAATTCTAAAAAGTTATAATATGTAAAAAGTTAACATGTACCAAGTACCAGTATTAAATTACGCTCTCATAAGTTTTATGATAATTTATTTATTTATTTGATGAACATGCAAACCATTTCATGGCTTTCACAAAATCATTGGAGTGTTCCGAGGCACATTTTATGCAAACATATTTTTTTTTATCAATAATATTATTATGATTATCACCATTTGATATAATGGAACGGGAAACTTCACAGAGAATATTACATTTGGACATATTCTCATGATCAATATCTGTTTTATCAGTTAAACTCCATAGACATTTACTTTTGCAGCATACACATTTTATGTCCTTAGAGTTTTTGACATCTGCATTTAACGAGAAATTAATTTGCTGATAAGAACGGGATGTGGCAAATATATATGCATACAAAGCGTGTGATAGTCTTAATTGCATACGAGCTCTTGTAATAGCAACGTACAACATGTTAAATTCATCAATCGAACCTCGTTGTCCACTTCTAACACCAGCAATAGCTTCCGATTCCCTTAAATCAATAAAATCATTCGCTAAAAGTACACAGTTAAATTCCAAACCTTTGACTTTATGCACTGTACCTAATCCAACAACATCATGTATTAAGTTATTACATTTTTCATTTTCTTCACTTATTTTAATCACAGCATTAAATCGATCTATAACTGTATCTGCCCCATATTGCAAACATGTATTCCAACAACGAATCAATTCAGAATCCCCAGTTTCAATAGCAAATTTATGAAAATCATTTGGTGTTTTAAACATTGCAAGAAACTTGTTCGTTTGTTTCACCTTGCTGTCACCGCCTAAAAATTTAGCAATATCAATACACCGCTGTAGATTATAACCTCTTACCCCTCCAATGAAAATAAACGGTATTTTTCTATCTAATAGATGTAAAGCTATATTCCACAACGTTTGATTTGTCCTGGCTACAATAGTATAACGAACAAAACATTTATCTTTAATTGGATGCTTTCGTTCATACTTATCCCATATATACCAATCTTCAACATTCGCAGCACAAAAACTTATGATGGATTTATTATGAAAATTATTCATTCCAGCAATTCTTTTTTTTTCCGATGTAAAGTTACGTAGCAAAACATTTGCAATACTACTTATTTTCCAGCCAAAACGAAAGCACTGGGTCAAACAAAAAACTTTTGTAGCAGCTATATTTTCCAAAATATTGCGCGACCCTGAAAATGAGTAAATACTTTGATGCACATCACCAACAATAATTTTGGGCGCATTTGTCTGTGCAAGAACAATACTAGCAATCACAGGGTTAATGTCCTGTGCTTCATCAACCATAATGATATCGTAGATATCATCTAGACGTGGGGATGACATTGCATACAATTTTAAATAACCGGCATGTGTCATTGGAACATCGCTCTCTCTTGATTTCATTTCATGAAAAAATAGGATACATGAAGATAAGACACTTGCAGCACTATCATGCGCAACATAGCTAGGGATATGCGAACTATTGAGTTTTGTATCAGCAGAATTACAAAAATTATCTATCGTTTCAACAATAGCTTTGTACACAGTCGGTGTTTGTGATTCTTTGGGTAATTTCAATATTTTACGATGCGCCATCACCATACTCACTTTTAACTCTGGTTTTAACTTTCGTGCATATCTGAACCCGCATTTTGAATATGCCAATGCGTGAAAACTCTTTACATCCGTATTTGCTGGGAAAAGTTTACTTGCCTCCAATCGTATGCTGACATTGAAAACTAAATATAATATTTTTTTCGCTGGTCGAATGGATGCAAATTGAACAAGCGTTGTTGTTTTTCCGGTGCCAGCAAATGCATTGACGGCTATTAAATCGGATTTACGAAGCTTTGCCCAAACTATATTTTGTTGTTCACCTGTTAGTCTACGTTTCGTTTTCTCACAAATACTAGTATTGGAAGTATTTATATCATTTTTATTACTCGTATTATTAAAAGTTGTAGCATTAGCAGTTCGTAAACTACTTAAAATAATTTCACCACGATCAACCCAAGCTTCATTACCAGAGATAATATGTGATTCATCATCTACGTACTTGATTTGATGATTTAAATCATACGGATTAAAAAATATAACAAGAATGCTATATATCCATTCATATTTGTATGTATTTGTATTTCCAAAATTGCGAATGATATTTTTTATACTGTTATAAACTTTTATATTGTCATATGACATGTAATAATATTTACGATTGAAAAGAAACGACACTAAATAATGTACAACCTCAGGTTCACTGAAAATAAGTACTGCTGTTAATGCACTTAAACCATCTGTTGCTAAGTGTATTAAATGCACTTCGTTTTTTAATATGGGTACATCATTAAACATATGCAGAACATCGGTTTTACTGAATGTTACTTTTTTCGAAAATTTATGGGTAACAAACTTAAATAAATCAACAATATTAAGTGGAATTCCATGGGACCATATTGATTTTGTTGAATGAATATTTGCTAGGAAACTGTTGTTGTTGTTGTTGTTGTCATAATTATTGGCGCTACTATTGTCACCATCACAATCGTTATAGATATTGTTTAAATATGTTATTCCATACGACATATTCCCCTTTAGATTTACATTCAAAGAATAAAATGCGAAAAAAAACTTTAAATAACTATCATCACTAATTACTTCAAACCATCGTTTACATACTAATTTACAATTTACAAAATCTCTTAGAGTAAAATCATCAGATAAAAAAATATAACGTAATAAAACATCTGGGATACTTTCAAATGCTAGAGTAGAATCTTTTGTTGGTGGTGGTATTTTTACATTTCCATTGTTTGAAGCAAATTTATGTAAACTTTGCTGTTGTGGCCCTTTTATTCGATTTTGTTTTGCATTTCTTAGATTAACTTTTTTTTCCAACCGTTTATTTAATTTAGTAATACTATCTCTCATTTTATCAAATGCGTTTTGATAGATCTTATTTATACAATTTTGTAGATGTGATGGGATATTGACAGTAATAGTAAGTGGAAACGAACTTTTCATAAAATCATTTGGACGCATACTTGCAATTGGTATTGATGCTTTAATTGTAATTTCATTATCATTAGTAATATTTGTTGTGCTATTATTATTATTATCATCATCATTATTATGGTCGAGAAACGTAGCAAGATAAGAAGCTTCACTTCTTGGAACATGACCTAAATCAATTGTACCACAGTTAAGTAACACTAAAATGGCATTTTTGTCAAATCTATTGGTCGGTTCCCTTAACAAGGTGCACTCTGCAGTTTTATTCTTTTGAAAAAAAGCAATTCCATTTTGATGAAATTGGCACCCAACAACATTTGTATTAATGATAAAACTCGTTTGTTTTGTTTTGCTTATTTTGTTTTTTTCATTTTTTGAAGTGCTTGTGGTTGTTGATAACTTTTTTTTTGGTTTAAAAAACGATAAAATATTTTTTCCACCGTTGTTTCCATTTTTCTTTTTCTTTAATTTTGGAGCATTAGAAAAGTGTTTTCCATGATCGTTATTTTTACTTCGTGCATATAAAAGAGTATTATTATTATTATCGTTATTATAATTAGTATTTATTGTTGTTGTTTTGAGTGAATTTTGAAATAGTGGATTATTATTTTGGTCACGTCCATGTTTTAGAGAGGATGCTTTACGAAATGGATTCATCTTCCTATATATATACCTCTATATATATGTGTGTGTGTGTGTGTGTGTGGTTGGGTATATACGTATATACACACAACTTTCGTGATAATAAAAACGGTGTATTTATTCCCAGTATACTTTCTTTTTCTCTAAACTTTTCATATGTTTCATATTTTGTTACAAGAAACAAGAGTAGAGAGATCACAAGATAGATAGATTATAGTACTATTTATTATTATTATTATAATAATAATAATAAATAATTAATAAAATATTATTAAATATATAATAATAATAATAATAATTTGAAATAATAATAATAATAATAAATTTCAGTGATGTATAATAATTTATTAAATTTCAATTTTTTTATATTTTTATTATTATAAATAGAGTTATTTATTATAGTAATAATATTAGTCGGAACACACTAACACGACTCTAATAATAAATTGAAATAATAATAAATTTCGAAAAAAAAAAAAAAATATTATAAAGTTGCTCATAATAATTATTAGCAACAAATTTCAACAAAACACAACGAAAATAGACCAAAGTGAAATTGTTGAAGGAAGTCACTTTGTATTACCATACACACAACACTTGCAATACATATTTATAAATCTAACAAGGTTTTGCATTAAATGCACTTTTAATATGTATGTTAAGGTGGACTAAATTCACTTTTATAGAAAACTGTGAATAATGCACTGATAGTACGATTTTATCAAAAATAGTAGTATGGTTGTAAGACTATCATAAAACGATATTTGATAGGTAAAAGCACCAAAAGATGTATAAAACATCAACGAAACACGTCTTTTTTGTGCTTTCCCTGTATAGCGTATTGTACTAATTACTATACAAATAAACCACAGCTACATTTTATTTATAATAATATATAGTAATACATTATACAAACTACAACATTGTTTTTGGTATTATTTCATACAATTTGTCACGTTCTTTTCCTATCAAAGTATACTAATATTTTATACTAAAAATGGATTCACATCGATTTGGGACAAAAAAGAAGCTTTTTACACAGTTTTGAAATTTCATGATATTATACTTAAATACAAGAGAGAAGCTTCGAAATAGAACCAATCATGGAATTGTCGTATTTTGGTATTATATAGGCATACTTATACTTAATAGTATATATGTACACAAATCTTGCTAATGCTAACCCAGTGCTAAATAATATCTCAAAACTCCAGATTCAACAAATACTTAAACATCCGCAAATCGCGTCCGTCAGGACCCCAAAATTGACGGAAACATACACATACAAAGTAATCGTTAAAAGTTGTCATACACACTTTTATGTCCTACAAAATTGTAAATAGGTCATTTACATATATATCTTACACCAAAAAACTGTAACTTCGTTTTGACATACAATTACATTCAAATTCAGTACATTTTCTAAATTTATTACAAAAATATCGTTAAAATGTGTGGTTGATTAAGGTTATATAATACTATTGCAATGCTAACGTCGATTTTGATATCATTGGAATGAGGTTAGTAAACTGCTTTTTCGTGTAGCAACTTCGAGTTGTTTACCTTGAAGTGTTTATTTTGATATATTAAAATGCTGTCTGTACATTTTTTTTATTCTTCATCAATAAAAATTTACAAAATTTTTATATTGAAAAAAAAGTAAAAATTTTAACATTCAAATAAAGTCAAAATTCCCAAAGCAATAAAAAAAAAGTGAATTCACAAAAAATCAATATGGTGCTGTAAATGGTAGTAATTAATATCAAAAACGAAGCATTTTGTTAAATTATCGTTTATTACATATATAAAAAGCACTTTGTATTTTATTTCGTGTTTTTAATACGTGAAACACGGTTTTTAAACAAATTTTCATATGTACACTCATTTATGTGTTGA
>JACKZZ010004462.1_pt1 | contig 26193 bp, 40 predicted proteins | sample 8027871 | NCBI WGS metagenome assembly JACKZZ01 (sample SAMN15724774, study PRJNA655200) | protist metagenome | isolation source: fluorescence activated cell sorting (FACS) single amplified genomes of... | place: USA: West Boothbay Harbor, Gulf of Maine | collected 2000-07-19 | reverse complement strand
GGTCTTCAAGCCAATGGTTTAAAGATGTTATTAAGGGTGAGTTTTTTGATGTGGAAAAAAACATTTATGAGAGTATTTTTGAAGTTGAAGAGAATGATGTTGTTATGGATGTTGGGGCTAGTATAGGACCATTTTCTTATTGTTTAAAGGATAGAAACATAAAACATCTATACGCTATTGAACCATCAGAATCTCAAATAAAAGTATTATCTAACAATATTAAAGGTATGCCACATACTATAATCCCTAATGTCGTAAACGATAAGGATTTAAAAATATATGATAATTTTGGTGAGAGTGGGGAAGAAAAAATGGTCACTTCTAAAAAATTTATGAGTATTGTTGAGGAAAATAATATAACTGTAATTGATTTTTTAAAGACTGATTGTGAAGGAGGAGAATATGAAATATTCAATGTTGAAAATATTTGTTGGTTAAAGAATAATGTTAAAAAAATATCAGGTGAGTGGCACCTTGATACAATTGAAACAAAACAAAAATTTAGAGAATTTAGAGATGTATTCTTAAGAGTGTTTCCTAATCACGAAGTTTATTCTGTTGACGGGATAAATATTAAGTGGGATTTATGGAATGAACATATGATAGAATACTACAATCAAGTAATAATACACATAGATAATAGATAAAATGGGAAAAGAAATGGTAAGCCATCCGGAACACTACGGAGGTAAAGAAAATGTATATGAAGTTGTAAAGGTTTGTGAAAATTGGGGGTTAGATAAAGACGCTTATTTATTCAACGTTGTTAAATATGTTGCAAGAGCAGGTAAAAAAGATTCAAACAAAGAAGAACAAGATTTAAAGAAAGCATTATGGTATTTAGAACGAAAAATTAAAAATTTAAAAAAAATATGAAATATAGTACAAACCAAATGATTGACTACATACATGAACATGCTGAGGGTGCAGTAATTCTAAGTGATTTAAATGATGCTATTATTGGTGTTGTTGAAGAATTTAGTTATGGACCAAAAATTATGTACTCTAAAGAAAAAATATTAAATATATTAGTAGAACGTGATGGTATGACTGAAATGGAAGCTTTAGAATACTATGATTTTAATATATTAGGTCTTTTCGCCGGTGACCAAAATCCGGTTTTTATGGTAAAAAATTTAAATAATGATTGAGACAGGTAAAATAATTAAAGGTGATTGTGTTGAGGTTATGAAAACATTACCTGACGAGTGTGTTGATTTGTTAGTCACAAGTTGTCCATATAATGTTAACATAAAATATGATGAATATGACGATGGTAAATCAATGGATGACTATTGGAACTTTACTAAAGAATGGTTGGAAGAATCTTTGAGAGTTTTAAAAGATGATGGTAGGGTTGCAATTAATGTTCCAATAGAAACTAATGTTCAGGAGAGAGGTGGTAGAATTCTATTTAATGCTGAGTTTTGGATGAAAATGAAAGAAGTGGGATTTCAATTCTTCGGTATGGTAGATTTAATTGAGGATTCACCCCATAGAGTTAGACAAACTGCGTGGGGTAGTTGGATGAGTGCGAGTAGTCCTTATGTATATAACCCAAAAGAGTGTGTTATTTTAGCATACAAGAAAAGTAAAAAGAAACTCAAAAAAGGTACTTCTCAGTGGATAGGGGAATTAACTAAAGTTGAGAAAGAAGACGGTACATTTAAAAATAAGATGGTATATAAACCTGAAGATAAGAAGGAATTTATGAATTTAGTGTTTGGTAGATGGGACTATTTTGCTGACACTAAATCGTTAACAAAGGCAACATTCTCAATGGATATCCCGAGTAAAGCAATTAAAATACTATCTTATAAGAATGATATTGTCTTAGACCCTTTTATGGGTAGTGGTACAACTGCGATTGCTTCTGAAAAATTGGGAAGGAGATGGTTAGGTATTGAATTAAGTGAAAATTACTGTAAAATAGCTAACGACCGTATAAAAAATTTTCGGGATAGTAACTTACAAACTAAGTTAGATTTTATAAAAGACGATTAATCGTCTTTTTTTTATTTTATCAGGTATTTATATTAAAATGTAAAAATGGAAATAATTTTAAGTGAAAAACAGTATAACCATATAAGACGTAATATTGATGCCGAAAAGACTAAAAAATATTTAACTGAAAAGTGGGAGACTTTTAATGAAGTTGAAAAGACTTTTATAGTTGAAATGTTAACCGTTTTAAATCCAACTCAAGTTAAAACATTAAACGAGGCTTGGTGGAATACGATTGGTGATGTGATAGGTATATTTGACCCAACAGGTTTGGTTGATATGTTTAATGGTCTTGATTATATAAGACAAGGGGATTATTTCTTCGGTATGTTATCTATGGTCTCAGTTGTACCTTACGTTGGTGACGCGGTAGCTAAACCAATCATGTTTGGTAGTAAAGGTAGTAAAGCTTTCAAAGCCGCTAACCAAGCAATGAAAACAGTTAAAAAGACCGGTGATGTTGCCGAAGGAAGTAAGATATTATCTTCAGTGTCTAAGACATCACCTATGATGAGTAAATTTGTGAATACTTCTATTAGTTGGGGTGGAAAACTAAAACAGCTCATAAATAAAATTCCCGGAGGTAAAATAACATCAGGGTTTAGAAAGACTTTAACGGATTGGATTGACATGTTCATTATGTCAGCTAGAAATCAAAAAATTGCTGGAAAAATAACTGCGAAATATGCTAAACAATTAAGTAAAACTGACCCTAAAGTGGCTGCTGAGTTACTTAAAACAATGAAAGGGGAATTAAAAGGTAAAAATAAGTTCTTCAAGAATTTTAAGGCTAATGACCCTACTTGGATGGCTAAAAATGTTTGGCCAGGTTTTTCTGTTAAATTAATTAGAAACAGAGACTTAACTAGTTTAATGAGACGAACTAAATTTTATGCGGGTTTATTAGATTACTTGGGTGTTGCTAACTTTGTGGGACCTGATGAGTTAGTTAAAGAAATGGGTAATAAAGCTTTTGATAGTTCTATGTCGGCATATTCTACTACACCTGAAGGAAAACAATATTGGTCAGAAGATATGTCAGGTGTTGACGGTGGGGAACCACAAATGAATAACAATGATAATAACTCTAATAATGTTGGAGGTCAAGTAAAAGATAAGGCTAAAGGGTTTGCTAAAGACATAATAAAAGATATAATAGGATTTTAAAAATGGCAATATTAAAAGAAGGTGGTATAAGAGACATTAATAAATTATCTAAAAGATATAACAAGGCTAAAATTTATTTTCATCAAGACCTTGATGGTGTTACGACAGCATTAGCCATGAAAAATTATTTAGAAGACAACGGTATTGAGGTTGTTGATTCTGAAATAATACAATATGGTGATAAAGAATTTGCAATTAAGAAAACTGACGCCGAAGGTGACGTAATGCCTGTTTTAGTTGATTTTGCACATGGTAAACCAATGTTTATTATACATACGGACCACCATGATAGTCAAGCGGGTGCGGATGAAACCGGAGCGACATCATTTAGACAATCACGTTCAAATGTTGAAACCATATCACAAGTGTTATCACCTAAAGACATATTTCCTAATGAGGATATAAAATTAATTTCAACTGTAGATTCGGCCGATTATTCAAGAAATGATATTGACGTTGATAAGGTGATTAATTATCTATTTAAAATAGATACTAACTTACCTGTATTCAAAAATAGAATGTTATTAGGTTTAGTTATAAATAAACTACTTTTAGCGTTTAAAAACAAACCGGGTTTCTTGGAAGAGTTAGTTATGACTTCAACACCATCACTTATGAATATTCTACAGAATATTAAAAGAATAATGAAAGAGAAGAAATTTCCTGACGTTAACACATTACAGAAAAACGCGGAAGGATATGTTGAACAAATGAAGACTAGTCCAAATGTTAAAGTTGATGATGGGATTATTGTACAATACGGAGGTGGAAGTATGTTTAAACCGGGTTCTTACGATAGATACACTCCTTTTAAAAATAATCCTGACGCCGATTTTATTGTTATCGCTTGGCCGTTAGGTTTGGTTCAATCTTCCTGTAATCCATTTAAAAAAGAACGTGAACTAAAAGGAGTCAACTTAGGTGAGATAGCCCAAGAAGTCCTGTCTAGGTGGGAGTCACAATTGAAAGAAAAAGAAATTCCTCTATCAACTATTAAATGGGTTTCCGAATCAGGGAAGGGTTTTGGTCCTGAGTCGGTTGGATTTACATTTAAAGATTTTGTTGCTTTATATGGTAAAAATTATAAAGATAAAAAAGAAGGTAGAAAAGATTTATTAAATATTGGTGAGATGATGGAAACACCATTTGAGGATTTATCTGAAGAAGAAAGACTTTTTTTAGATGATATATCTGTAAATGCGTGGGACTTCATTCAAGCTGGTAGTGGTGGTCACAAGTGTATCACTAATATTGCGGGGTTAAATTATATGGGTAAGAGAACAAGACCACCTCAGGGTAAATACAAATACAATAAAGATTCGGGTGATGCACCATACATTAAGTTTACTAAAATGATTCAACAGGAATTTGTAAAAAAGTTAAAAGAAAAAATTAAAGAATCAAAAAATATTGACGAATCATATGTTACTCAAATTTTTAAATTGATAGAGTCTAAAAAAAAAGCTGAAATAGTAGAACCTAATAGTGTTAACTTTATAAATGATTTAGAAAAAATTAGTGGTGAAGTTAAACAAGACGATAGTAAATCGATGTCGTTTAAAAAGAGTGTGGAAATATTTCAAATAGCTTTAGAGTTATTAGGTTACCCTCTCCCAAATCATGGTGTTGACGGTCTATTTGGTCCTGAAACCGCCGAGGCTCTTAATAAATTTAAAAAAGATAATGATATTGATTTAAGCGATAGTAAAATATCTATTTTTGATACTAAAACTAAAGATGTTATGGTTGAAAAAATTAAAAAATTAAATATTACTGATGAGGATATAAAAAAATACACTACATCTTCTAAATCATTTACATCGTTAGATGGTAAAATAACTCACACATATTCCGGAAAGGCGGCTAAAAACATCCAACTATTAATAGACAAAATGATAGAGCACGGTGTTACTGACGTGGCGTCTCAAATCGGTATGTTGGCGGTAATAGGTAAAGAAACTCATTTTATTAATAAAAAAGAAAGAGGTTACCAAAATACGTCTAATAGTAGAATTAATAAAATATTTTCTAGAACTCGAAAACTTTCTAATAGTGAGTTGAACAACTTGAAAAAAGATTATAATAAATTTTTTGATTTTGTTTATAACGGCAGGATAGGGAATAACAATGTTAATGATGGTTCCAAGTATGTTGGTAGAGGTTTTAATCAATTAACGGGTAAGTCTAACTATGAAAAATATGGTAGTCAGGTAGGTATTGACTTAGTAAGTAATCCTGATGTTTTATTAGATGATGATGTTGCGGCTGAAGTTGCGGTTAAATTTTTAACTAAAAAGGGGTCAAAAAAATTTACAGACCCTAATGAGGCCACACAGTATTACGCGGATATTAATTCGGGTAGTCCAAAAAAACGTGCTAGACAAAGTTCTATGGAAGAATTACGAAAGTTTGATTTAGTTTAAATCAATTATTTATTACCTTAATTACGTCGTTTACTTTAAAATTTAACTTGTCACACGACCCGGAAGGTAATTCTAAAACCATATTACCGTATCCACAAAAATTATCACAATCTTTGGTTTTACAAGGTTTACAGTTTTTATGTATTTTAGTTATTACTTTGTTTTTAATGAATATAATGTCTAAGGGTATGATACAGTTTTTCATCCAAAAACAATGTTCCTTATCATCCATTAAAAATAACATTCCACTAAAGGAAGAATCAAAATTATTATTCATCATTCCTTTTTGAATGTCTATTGGTTTATAAACAGGTTTAACCTTAAATCCGTATTTATTTATCACTACTTTCATAACGATAAATATTAGTATATTTGTTAAATTTAAAAATAACTAAGTAAAAATAGTTTAAGTTAAAAATGGTTTTTACTAAAAAACTATATATTTATATTTTACACGTATTCCAACACCCCTTTCTTAATATAAAAAAGTTGGTTAGACACTTAAAAACCTCAAAATTTTATTTGAGGTTTTTTTGGTTTAATGAATAATATATTGTATATTTGTATTATAAATATAAAAAGATATGGTAAATACGACTTATAAAATATTGATGAGACATGAAACTTACGGAGAAGTATTGAATGAAATATTTTCTGATAATGTTCAATTTAAGATTTTTCTTAAGATGGTTCAAGGGTGTATAGAACTAAAACAAGATTTAAGTTTCTTTAATGGAACTGATTTTTTAGTTCACATCCCTTTTAAACATTTAGTTGAGTGTATAATTACAACTTCAAATGTTGAATATACTTTAACAGACCATTTTAGAAGTAAAATTGAATCAGAAGTAAGTTAGTTGTCTGTACTCGAGTTTTCCTAATTCTCATTAAAAAAATTAGGATGGTGGAGTTGGCCTAAGTATTGAACTGAACGGCCCCAAAAAAAAGGAGGGTAATACCTCCTTTTTCTTTTTCACTATATTTATAGATAAATCGTATTACAATGAAAAAAAATATTATAGTCTCTGAAGAACAATTAAAGGTATTGTCAGAAAAATTAAAAAACGTTAATGAAAATAAAGAAAGTCACTCTATGGCTAAAAAACAATTATTTACTATTGCGACTTTAGCTAATAAAATGTGGGAATCTATGGATGATAATGAGGAGTTAGAAGACTGGCAAGAAAGTAAAATTGCTCAATCAGAACAAAGTATTATCGCAGTTGTTAAATCTTTTATGTATGATGAAATTGTTGATAAACCTAAAGGGTTGGAAGGTATAAATTTAGATGATATCGTTATAGGTCAATAACTTTTACATTTTACATTTTACATTTATAAATCTTTATCTTATTATTAGATAAAGATTTTTTTATGATAAAAATTGTAGTAACAGGTGGAATGGGTTTTATCGGGTCCCATTTCGTAAATAAATTAAAAGGTAGTATTCAAGACTGTGAGATAACGGTTATCGATAAATTGACATATGCATCTAATGTCGATAATATTAATTGTGATATTAATTTTATCAGGGAAGATATATGTAATTTAAGTGAGTTACCTAAATGCGACTACATTGTACATTTTGCCGCGGAATCTCATGTTGATAATTCAATAAAAGACGGTAGACCATTTGTTAGGACTAATGTTGAAGGTACATTTAACATGGTTGAATTAGCTTTAAAGGTGGACGGTTTAAAAAAGTTCATACATATTTCTACAGATGAAGTTTATGGGGACATGATAGATTATGGTTCAGATATATTATCTAATGAAGACTTTTCATTAGTTGGTTCATCTTACTATTCCGCAACTAAAGCGTCTTCAGACCTAATAGTACAATCGGCAGGTAGAACATTTGGGTTACCCTACATTATTACAAGAACTTGTAATAATTTTGGTGAGAATCAACATTCCGAGAAGATGGTTCCAAAAATTATTAAAATGATAAAAAACGATGAACCTATTCCGGTATATGGTGATGGTGAACAGATTAGAGAGTGGATACACGCCGACGATAATGCTCAGTCAATAATTAACATTATGTTATCTGATGAAGTTAATCAGGTCTTTAATATTGGTAGTGGTTATCGTATAACTAATAATCAATTAATTAAAATTGTATCTGAAATAGTTGGAAAAGATGTTAATTTTAACTATGTTGAAGATAGATTAGGTCACGATAGAAAATACGCTTTAGATATATCTAAATACACTGATAGATTTGGAAAACTAAACTATATTGACCTTAAAGAATGGTTGACAAAAATTATTAAAAAATGAAAGGTATTGTTTTAGCAGGGGGTTTGGGTACTCGATTATTTCCACTTACGGTTTCTATATCGAAACAATTGTTACCGGTTTATGATAAACCTATGATATATTATCCTATATCAACATTAATGTCTATGGGTATTCGAGACATTTTAATAATAACCTCTGAACATGATAGTGAATTATTTAAAAAACTTTTAGGTGATGGTACTCAGTTTGGTTGTGAATTTAAGTATGAGATACAATATAAACCGGTTGGGTTGGCTGACGCATTTATTTTGGGTGAGGATTTTATTGGTCAAGATAGTGTATGTTTAATACTTGGTGATAATATATTTTCCGGAATTGATTTTACTGAAACTAAAAAAATAATTAAAACTCTTAAAGGTGGGATGGTTTTTGCTTACGAAGTTAATGACCCTGAAAGGTATGGTGTTGTTAGTTTCGATAAGGATAATAAAGTCATAAGTATTGAGGAAAAACCTAAAAAACCTAAATCACGATTTGCCATACCCGGTTTATATTTCTACGATAATACTGTTATTGGTGTTGCTAAAAATATTAAACCGTCATATCGAGGAGAGTTAGAAATAACAGATGTTAATAAAGTTTACTTAGATAAAGGAGATTTACAAGTTCAAAGATTAAAACGTGGTGTTGCTTGGTTAGATACCGGAACATTTGAGTCTTTAACTCAAGCAGGTCAATACGTTCAAAGTATTGAAGACCGACAAGGAATTAAGATAGGTTGTTTAGAAGAAATAGCTTACAATAACAAATGGATAACAAGAGAAGGGTTATTAAAAATATCCGATAAATATAATAAAAACAGTTATGGTGATTACTTAAAAAGAATCGCTAAAGAAGAAAAATAATGAAAAACCCAATTATAAATAAGAATCAAGTATTCACGGACAAAAGAGGTGTGTTTGCACCTTTGAAATTAACTTACGACAATGGAGAACTCAATAAGAATTGGGTTCAAAGTAATGTAAGTATAAACCCTAACAAATTTACTCTAAGAGGTCTACATTTTCAAACAGGTATCTACGCTCAATCTAAATTAGTCAAAGTAATTGATGGTAGCTTATTAGATGTTGTTGTTGATATACGAAAAGGTTCTGAAACGTTTATGGATGTTCATATGTTTGAGATGAGTCCGGGTGATGAGGTATTAGTACCTAAAGGGTTTGCTCATGGTTTTATAACTTTAGAGGAGAATACTGTTGTTCAATATTTAGTTGATAATGATTACTCACCTGAAAATGAAGGTTCCATTGTGTGGGTTAGATTTAGTGAAATAATGGGTAAATTAATGGAATTAACTGATGGTGAGTTTAACCACAGTAAATTAACTATTGCGGATAAAGATTTAGAGACTAAAAACTTCAATATTTAGATTTTTTTAATAGAGCCCGGAATAAAGTCATTACCGATAACCTCTGAATTTTCTATTTCATCACTTAATAGTTTACCATCGTAAGGATAAATAACGCCCTCATAAACTAAAAATCTAAAATTTGATTTTACGTCATCACCTGTTGGACTGTATGAACCTAAGGAATGTCTATAGTGTTCGGATATAACTCTCTCTTCTTTAACCTCCCAATCAAATTCGAAGTTGTTAAATGTTGGTCTCTTTAACGATTCGGATGAATCGAAATCGGGGTTTAGTTTCATTAATTGATGTAAGAAACTATAGTCGGAAGTTTCACCGTAATCGTTACTACTTAGTCCGGTCAGTTTAACGACATCATCGCACGATGATATAAAATTAATATCATCTAATAAAACATCAGGGTTACCGGAATAGTGAGGTTCTATTATTTTTAAAGCTATTTTTAACACTTTATCCGGTAAATTCTCTAATACTGAAGGTTTGTCCATAGTTTTAACGTTTAAATATAAATATGAGTATATTTATAAATAAAAAAAGATATGACTAAAATAATAATCAATAAGAAAATTAGCGATGTTGCGATTAGTAAAGGTCTAATTAAGGAACAAAAAGAAATTAAAAGTAATTGTGAGGAAATGGTGTCTAAACTACTTCACTCTCGAACACAATCTCACGTATTTCACTTACAAACTAAATCATACGCGGAACACAAAGCGTTACAAGATTATTATGAGGACGTTGTTGATTTGATTGATGAAATAACAGAATCCTATCAAGGTAAACATGGTATTATTGAGGGTTATAAGTCTTATGATATTGTAAACTATCAAAATAATTCTCAGGTAGTTAAGTACTTCCAAGATTTAGAAAAAGAGGTTCAAAAACTTAGAGAATTTTTCAAAGAAAGTTATCTTCAGAACGAGATTGATAATGTTGAGAAACTAATAAATTCTACAATATATAAATTAAAATACTTAAAATAAAATGAGTTTAAACAAACACATAGACATATATCTCAACGAACAATTTGATAAAACAAATGAGAAACCTTTAAATAGGGAGACTATAGCTTTATTTAAATATTTAAATAAAAATAAACATAAATACCCAAAGAAAGATGATTTACTTAAATTTATAAGAAGTATGATGCCGACTATATCTGAGCCACATTCTGCCGGTAGGTTTTATTATGAAGTTTATACTCAAAACTATAGACCGGAAGGTGATTATGAAAATATAACTTTTGATGATTTCAAAAATTTCCAAGAGTATAAACAGAAACGAGTTACAAATTCTACGGCTTATGAGTATAGTTCAGCTAAAATACCATTTAAAGGTTCTAACCTTGAAGGTTTATGGGAAGTTAATAATGTAAATCAGTGGAATTATGTTGTTCTATCTTACGAGTGGTATCCAATATTTTTATTTGTTAATGGTGTTTGGTATGGTAATATGGATACCTATTCGAGTACGACAAATAGACAAATGTCTGATAGTAACCCTGTTCGATATAATTCAGGTTTAAAAAGTGATGTTATTTATCTTACGACTAACGAGTTGAAATTACTTAGGGAGGGTCGAGCAAATATGGGTGATATATCGACTAAAAGAGTAAGTGATTTTGTTGAGATGTTTAATGATGAGATGATTGGTAAAAGAAAACTTATAAATATATTCGCTCCTTACGGTGAGACTCCTCACAGGGCTAGTTTTATTTATAAAGATGTTGTTTTGTCCGAGGATGATAAACTTGTTGTTAAGATTGATATTGTGAAGGCTGGTGAAGTTATAGATAGAAAAATGGTTAATAATATTGATGGTTTAAGTGATGAGGTAAAAGAAAAAATTAATGAAATTATCGCTGCACGAATTAAATCTGATTATAAACAATATTTAACCGATGATAATGTAAGATTTGAATTTACTTATAAATAAAAATAATTAAAAACGTAAATAACCTCTATAGTCGATGGACATATCATCCTCTATGTTTTGCCCATAATTTAATTCTATTATACCTGTCTCAAAATTTAAATTAAATTCACCTGAAGAACCTTCATTAATTTCCCATCCCGGGTATTCCCTTAACATAACGTAACATAAGTCTTCAATATCTTCATCTACGTCTTCATTTTCAGTTGGACCTGTATTACGGTATAATGTAATATTATCGTCGATTGACCCACTATCACCACTACCATCAAAAAGGATTGTACCATCCACAAAACCTTCAGACTTCATATTTTTAAAATAAGTTATTAATTCTTCATCTACGTTTCTTTCTTCATTATAAATTTCTTCAGTACTTATAGAAAATTCTTGAGAAATAACCATTTCACTAGCAGTAATTGTTAATATTTTTTCAACACAATCAATGTTGAAAGTTAATGTCATTCTGTTGTAACTAAGTTCTTCTAAATCGTATTGACTTATTATATCTTCTATTAACTCATCAATTTTATCATAAGATTCAATACCTCTATGAGTACTTGAGGAACGCCAATCATCGTCTTCCCATTCTAAACTACTATCTACAAAATAATACTCTCTTGTCACTTCGTCGCCACCATACCCTCTACTGTAGTATGAAAAAAGGTTTAGTGTTTTTAATTGGTCTTCGGTTAATTCTAATACTTCTGTTCTCATTATTTTGTTTTAATATAAATATGTTAATCTGTGTCAATTTTCAATGTTCTTATCATCCAAATAGGTTTTTCTTTAGAATCTATAGAATTAACCCATTCTTTTGCCGAAGGAATATAGTTATAACAATCTTCTTTTACGTGTTGTTCTCCCACGTAACGAGTGTAAACTATTTTCCCTTCACTATTCTTGAAATGTTCACCAAAGGTCTTCTCACATTCGAAAATACCCTCTGAGTGATGTCTAAACATTCTATGGTATGTATTACCAACCCAAGACTTTGTTTCATCGAACCAATTGTGTATGTGTATGTAATCTTCCCATTTACCACCCCATTTTTTAACTGAGGATTTTGAATGAATTATTGGATGTGACATAATTTAAATATGTTTAGTGGTATTTATTATTAAATATAATATATGGGAAAATTCAAAATTGGAAATGATTACCAATTTGGTCATTGTCATTTTTTTGCGAAGTATTTAATTGAATGTTTTAAGGAAATAATACCTGATGCTGATATAAAGTACCACTTAATTATGGCTGAAAGAATAGATGATAACGATGAAGTTATTGATGAGGTACTAATTCATGCTTACTTAAGGGTGGGTGACCTTCTAATTGATTCTGAGGGTGTTCATACTATTAATGTCGCATCGTTAAGGGAGAAAGATTGGGCCAACTTAGAAAAAGACTTAACACCTGAAGGATATGATTTTGAAACGTGGGAAGATGAATATGATTATATACCTGAAATATTTTTTAATAAATTTTGTTCAACTAAACATCTAAAACAGGATGTGTTTGATTTCTTAACGAGAGATGATGTACAAAAAGTGATATCAACATATAAATGATATGACTTTTAATATTATAATTGAATTAGTATAATATTTAATGTAAGACGGTAATTATTTTTAATATGGGTATTAATGGTAAAATAAAGGAAGAATTGTTTAAGTATTGGAAAGAACATGGGGTTCAAACTGACCGAACCACATTATCTTTATTTGGTCTTGAGTATGTAACTTATGATGAATTAGAGGAGCTTCAATCATTGATAGTTGAATATTACGGTGGTCTTATCGAAGTAATGGAGAAAATGGAGAAACTCAAAGGAGGTATTTTGTATGGTGAATCATATGATAATGAGCCGATAAGGTGTAGAGTTTATGATGTGAAATATGATAAACATGACAGACAATTTTATTTATCAGTTTTGTTGGATGGTGATTTTAAGGTTAGATTGGATGAAGATGGTGAAATAGATACTATTTATAATCATTATATGGAAGAAGGCCTTGACCGTGAATTCAGTCAAGACATTGAAAGTATGATTAAAGACTTAATTTATGACCAAATAATGTTAAAAACAGGTATTAATGTTGACCTCGAAGAGTTTGAAATAAGTGAGCCAAATAAATTTTAAATTATGAATGAAAAAATAACAAAATTGATAATTGACTATTGGAGGAAGAATGGTGTTGACACATCCAAAACTTTTTTAAGTTTGTTTGGGACGCCTATTGATGATGATGACATATATGGTTTGGTTGTTGAATTTTATGGTGGTGTTGAACAAATACTTATAAAGTTAAATAAGTTAGTTGATAAAAAATTTACTATAGAGGACGGTGGATATACTTACGATGCTATAATACGTAAATTTTCTGTCTCGGATGAAGGTTTCGTTTGTGAGGTTGACGTGGATGGTACAGGTGAAGTAGAATTATTTGCTTTGGATGAGACAATGAGTATATCTCAAGCGGTTAATGACGAGGAGATTGGTTGGGAAATAAGAATGGAATTGAAAGATACGGTTCGTGATTGGTTATATAAAAATATAAGTGAAATAACGGGAATTGTTGTTAATGTCGATGAATTATACGTAATAGGTGATGGGTTATAGAAAAAAAATTATTGATTTAGTTGAGAAGTTTGGATATAATGAAGCTTCTAAGATTTTAGGTTTGGGAATGGGTGATTTATATGTAATAACTCAACAACCTATCGACTGCGAAACTGCTGGTGAAATTATATATGAATCTTACGAAAAAGGAATATTAGTTAAAAAGTATAAAGGGTTTGAAATTTCTCAGGACATATTTGGAGGTACCTTAGAATGGACTAGTGAGGTAAATCATGGTTATCCGGGAGGTACTCACCGTATATTTGTTAGAGCCACTCCATTTTGGGATGGTCTGTGTAATGTTCCGGTGGATTTAGAGATTTTTGCGGAAGGTGATGACGAATATATCAGTGAATTATTTCATTCTTATTCAACTCCTGAAAGTTTTGAAAATGTTGAAAAGTTAATGATTTGGTTTAAAGAAGAATACTTAGTAAAAACATATGAAACCATTCAAGAAATGTATGAGGATAATTATAAAGAATTAATTGGTCAAACCATAGAAAAATTAAATGGTGATTAGTTAAATTAATGATAGTGAATCTAATATTATTTGACCCTCTTCCGCCCATTCTAAGTCAGACTCGATAAATTCATAATCTTCAGATTCTAAATATGTGATACATGATAACTTATCTTTTAATATTTCGTCGTAAATATCATCGTTTAGTACATTATTCTTACTTCCGGTAATTAACTCTAGTGAGTTAAATATTTGAGGGTTAAATGAATATAATGACAATGTACTAACCATAGCGGACCCGATAACCTCTACCTCACCGTCTCCATAACACTCCTCACAATCAACAAGGCCTCCCCGCTCACAGGAATCACACTCTTCAACTTCATCACCATGACAACTTGGGCAAGGTTCACTAATATTATCATAACCATAAATTTCACCATCACCATCACATTCGGTACAATCTATTTCACCTCTTCCGTTACAGTCTTCACAATCGTAGTGACCTGCACCACCACAAGTTTCACAGGGTCCTTCGGCGTCTTTCATTTCGATGACTGTCATTGTAGACTTAAATAATGTTCCCTCTATTTTATCGTAAAGTTTTGATAAATCATTTGTATATTTTGAATTGGTAATTAAAAATGATATATATACTCTATCTTTAACACTTAAGGGTAATGATTTAAAAACTTTATCTTTATTTAATAATTTAAATAATGATGAGGATGAAGCATAATCCGGGTGAACCAATTTATTAAATCTATTGGATAATTTAATTAATTTTTCTTTTTCCATCTATAGTATTTTTAAATAAATATTGTGTAAAGTCAAAAATAAAGATATTTAATAATAAAAACAAACTATAATATGGCAAAAGGTATTTTGAAAAAAGGTATTGTGAATTTAGGTGGTAAACAATTTTCTCATGTGGGTGTAACAAGTAATTACACAATCGAAGAATTAGATTATGTAGTTGAAGGGACTTCAGGTACTTTTGATATAACTTTAAAGACTGTGTTGGATGATGATGGTAAAATTTACATTATTAAAAATAGTGGTGAAGGTATTATTACGCTTAAGACTTCCAACAATGAAAAAATAGGTACTCAAGATAAGATTTTATTTCTTAATAAACAAAAAAAACCCTCACCATTTAATGATGAGGGTCTTTTTTTTAACTGTTAAGTTTTTTATCTATTTTATCTATAACACTAGGAACAATAGAATTTTTATTATTTTTGTACCATCTGTATAAACCTTGTTTCCATAATGAACTTTTACTGGCCTTAAATCCTCTTATACCCGCTTTCTGATTTTGTAACATTTCTTCTTTTGTTGCAAGGTTTGTAAAAGTAGTAGGTAAATGTTTATTATTTTTTGCCACATTATACACTAAAAAGAGTAAATTATTAACAATACCAAGTATAGTTGCTTTAGTTTTACCATCATTAAAATGTCGTTTCCAATTATCAGGCATAGCCGCCTTAGCCGTGGATACCGTTAAGGGACTCATACGATTAATTCTTTTTTCAAAGATATCGAATATTTTTTTATATAATTTATCACTATATGCCTCACTCGATTTATTCTCATACATTCCTTTATAAACTTCCGGAATAGTACCTACAATTAAATTGTAAACCTCATCAAAAATACTATCTATCGAGTATAGTTTTTTAACAGCCCATGGTATGGAATCTTTAATCGGATTAACTATCTTATCAAACTCACTTTTAACATCAGAAATCAAACCTGAAGGTGGTGAAGGAACCGATGAGGTGTTTTCATTTAAATAATGTCTTTTGGTTGAAGACTTGTGCATCTCCAATATCCTTAACTTTTCATCATTATTAATTTTAAGTATTTGTTTCATAATATCACTATGGTTTAGTTATAAGTATATTATAAAATAAAAAAACCCACCCTTTTGAGATGAAAGTCTTAAACTATTTTCTTAATAACCTATCGTTTTCACGTTCTATAAAATCTAACTTGACTTTGATTGCTGCAAGTTCCGCAGTAATATCTTTAAGTTGGTTTTGACACGATTCTTTATCCGATTCTAATTTCTCAACCCTATTACGTAAGTCATCCCTGTACATATTTTGTTCAGTCATAGTTTCTTTTTGTTTTTCTCGTTTATTACGAATTAAAAACTCATAAAACTTCCAAGCCCCCGCGCCTCCAGCAACTGTCAGTGTAGTTATAATAATTGTAGTTAGTTGTTCACTCATGATTTTAATGATTTATACAATATTTCCCTTTTTAATTTAAATAATATCCATGACCACATAAATGCGTACCAACAAGTTATAAGTAAATTTTTTACATCTGTAACCCCAAAAGGTTCACCTGTCTCACTAAAAATGTTAACTATATACCTTATCGTTGAGAATAGAGTCAATAATAGATACCCTGTCACTGCTCTCGACAACCATTTAATATTATGTAAACTAATTAACATCAATAAACTTAGAACAAAGTAACACATATATAACCAATATGTGTTAGGTTGACCTACTTCTTCCCAATAGGATGGTGTTGTCCATAATATTAGGTTATTTAATAAATCACTGGCAATCCAAAAGAATAAAAGTGGTTGTATATCATAATACAATAGTGTTTCTTTTATCTTTTTAAAATATGACTTCATAGTTATAAATATAATATAAAACAAAAACCCCCACCATTTCTGATGAGGGTTAGTTTTTAATGTATTTTTATTTTAGATTTGTTCTTCAGCCGTAACAACAAGGTTTGATAGTTTCCATCCTCCACCGTCACCACATAGAGTTCCCCATCCACATTCACCACCACTGTTCTTGTACCAATTTGGGTCATTAGTACCAGGTGACCAATCATCATGGTATGATGGAGTAAACCACCAACCAACATTCATAGCGTCTTTTAACTTACTCATATCCAAATCACTCGGAGTGTATGGGTATGAAGGTTCAGTCATATCAAATACTTTCACACTGTCACCATCTTGAGATAAAGTGATAATCATATTCGTATAGTCCTCATTGAAATCTACAACCATATGGAATGGTTTGTTAGGGTCAATTTTACCCACTAAACTATGTACACCCGCATTACCTGATGCCGATTGCATTTCATCCCACTGCCAACAATCTGTGTTCGCAGCCTCAGTATAAGAAACCTCGTATCTTTGAGGTCCACCCTTACCATCAGCTAAGTGTAAAGTGTGTTGGAACATTTTCTGACCATTAGTCTCTAAGAAATCAATCTCTTGACAAAATGGACATGGGTAACCAGGTTGACCTGTAGATGGTGTAAACTCAGCATCACAGTAATTTCCATCACCTAATGGTTGTTTGTCACTACTAACTGCATAAAACGCGGCATTCAACCAATCACCTGTAAAACCTTCTCTTTGAACCATCGGTGATAAATCAATGTCAGCTTCAATCTTTGAGATGTTTTTATAACCATTCTTAGAACATACTCTTCCCGCTCTAACGTCACCCGCAGAACCGAAGTCTACTCCACCAACACTTACAATAGGATTGTTACTACATTTTTGGTAGTCAACATCAAATTCAACATTATATGTGTTATCAGACACTGAACCTTCAGGACAAATACATGGGTCAGTAAATGGACAAGGACACCCCTCTAAACTTACAGGTGAAATTGAACCTGTTGTTGCATTTACACTTACAAATCCTTCACTTGTCGTAAAAATATATTGTGCTACGTTGAAACCTGGTTCTAACGGTCTTCTTAATACGACCTCAGACCAATCAGCAACACCTCCGCCAATACCACCTCCAGCGTCTAATAATATTTGTTCAGCGTCTTCTAATGTTAGTTTGACAGGTAAATGTATCACCTCATCCTCCATAAATGGAGAATTAATAACTTTTGATTTAGTCTCACCCTTAGAATCACACAACACCTCAATGGTAGTATTGTTAATACCAGCGAATACTGATTTAACACCTGTTAATTCTTTAGTCGCACTCGATTCATAAAACAATGCAGTTGTATCAATACCCTTAGCGGTAATCTCTGTTTGATTTACCATTTCATTAAATGTTAAATCGTTTTGTTGAGTACAACTCATTAAGAGTAGACCCGACATCATAATTAATAATAGTTTTTTCATTTTTTTAATTGTTTAATTATTTTATTTTATCACAAAATTCTACCTATTCTCCACCTTCAGGAATTGGTGTACCCACTGGATACGGTGAACCTTCTTTAGCTGCCGTAACTGATTTTTCACCGTTCTTAACCGGAACAGCTTTACGTAACGGAACCGCCGCTTCATTAAGTGGGCCATATACTTTAGCTAATACAATACCTGTTGATGTAGTATCGAAAATAACTCCTGGCATCGCAAACATATTACTTTCACTTGTTTGTGCCGAATCCATATTGATGATAAATGAACGATTTACCGGTGCTGACCATTCCCAATCTTTAGTATCAGGATTAAATTGTGGTATAGTGTCTGATGAATCAAAATACCAAAAGTAGGACCACACATATTTTTCATTCCATATAGTACTCCCATCGTTTCCTGGGTATTCAAAATCTTTCTTTGTATTAAACTCACCGTCAGTACCCGTTACTTTAGCCCAACTAGGACTGACACCTTCCATCGCTAAACTAGCTATTGACGGCCCATCTAACACAGGACAGATAGCGCAACCTTCATCATATTCTACTCCCTGTACTATAATTTTCTTACCTGTTGGTACCGCACTTGATGCTCCACAGAATGCGTACGCTCCATTATGTATTCTTAATACACCTCTATCTCCATTATGATTTTCATCATTTTTATTACAACCCAATAACATTAAGGTTGCCGTAATTGTTAATAATATACTTTTCATTTTAATTTTCATTTTAATTTGTTTTAATTTTAATTTGTTTTTATTTTTAATTTTATCCTGCTCTATAACAAATCAGGGGAGTTGCTTGAATAGTTTCTTCAGGTTTACCCATTCGGTATTTACCTGTTTCTTCTTCTAATACAAGTTGAGGTCCACCTGTAACTTGCACATGGTGTGTAGACGTTCCATTCCAATAGAATGTAGGACATACAGATTCGGTCATATCTTCTCCAAGTGTTTGTTTTAAATCATCTCCAGAAAAAGATTCTAAATCATCTCTATCTAATTCTCCTAACCAATTCTGTAAACCATCTTCAAAATAAACTTTCATAACATCTTCCCCAGGGAAGAAGGGTTTGTTTCCATCAACCTTTGTTAGTTCGGTATGGTCTTGAGCGTCTCCAACTACTACAGCCCATACTTCATAATTACCTACGGGTAAATCTCCGGAATTCCATTCTTTAGTACTTCCTGGTTTTAATGCTCCATGCTTAGAAGGATTATTATTCATTTTCGGTTGTTCATAAACCGCATAACAAACAGGTACTTTGGTACTATTTGTAATTTTAAAATGTGGTGTTGACATATTTTTTTTGTTTTTTAATTATTTTTTATTTTTATCTTTATTTATTATGTTACCGTACTCATCACATAAAGGTGCGGTTATAATTTCATAGATTATAAATATCCATGAAATTAATAATGAACCTAAAATTATTTTGATTAACATATTATTCTATTTTTCCGTATTTTTTTCTTCGTTTATATCAAAATTCTCCTTCTCATAACCCTCTATATCATTATAAGCGTAAGTCTCAAAATTAGGATTTGTTTCAACCCAAGTTTTATATTCATATTGGTTATTTTCATTAACAAATACCTCATTAACTCTTAATTTTCTTTCTTCTAATTCCATCAACTGCTGATGTAAGTATTCCCTTTGTTCTCTATACTCAGGTTTATAAGCTAAATTATGTAATTCCTCAATATCGTTAACTAAGTCGTATAACTCATATTCTTTTTGATATCTACCTAATGAATCGAAATAATATGTGTACTTCCAATCATGTGTACGGATTGCCCTTAATCTATTAGTTGCTTTAACAGAAGATGGTAAATTATTCGAACCCGACTTAGTATCATCAAAAGTAAATAATATAGAATCTTGAACTGATTTACCTTCCTCAATTATTGGTATTAAACTCTCACCTCTTGAGTTACTATCTTTAGGTACACCAACAATCTCAGATATCGTTGGGAATATATCAATAAGTGTTGCTAATTCATCTGACGATTCTTTTTTGTTAAACACAATAGGGTTTGATATCACCATAGGTATTCTTAACGCTTCTTCATAAGCAACAAAAGCCTTTTGTCTCATACCACCATGTGACATCCCCATTTCTCCGTGGTCTGCCAATCGTATAACTACCGCGTCATCAGCAAGTCTCCTACCTTTGGTGTCATCATAAAGTACATCAATAAATTTACCAATTTCACCATCAATCTTAGTTAGTAAGTACGCGTAAAAATTTAAGTAATTTAATTTCATATCATCATTTCGTAAGACACCTAATAAACCATCGGCAGCAATGTTTGTTTGTAGTTGAGCCATAGGTTTACCATTTTTAAGTAGTTGTTCAGTAACGGTAGGTGGTAACTCAGTAATAGTTCTACCCGTATATTCATCAGGAGTATAACCAAATTGCACTGATTTTGGATAACCTAATACATCGTGAGGATTTACTAAACTTAATACTAAACAATACGGTTTTCTTGGTTCACCTTTTTCTCTACTGATTCTCACCTGTTCTAAATATTCTATACCCTCTTTAACATATCTTGCGTCCGCATTTGGATAACCCCCACCGAAATTTTCAGGTTTAGCATCTTCACCCGCATCAGGTCCAACCCAACCTTTGAAACCATATAAAGATATTTCTTTAGCTAAAGGGTCACCACCATCAGCACCTTTACTTAAGTGCCATTTACCTCTGTATTGAACATCGTAACCAATACCATCTAACATTTTACCAATGTTATTACTTTTATTATTTAACTGTATTTCACCGGGAGAATAAATACCCCCTGTCGTTAATGTCTGAGTACATTGATGTTGTGATGGATATGTACCTGTAAACAATGTAGCTCTACTAGGTGTACACATACAACTATTACAAAATGCTTTATCAAAGGTGAAACCATTGTTTTTTAGTTTGGTTAGTGTTGGTAAGTTTTCTTGTTCCCACCCTTCAGGAAAATATTGAGTCGCCCTTTCTTGGTCTGTTATTATAATAACAATATCGGGTTTTTCAGTTAGTAACTCTTTAAATTTGTTTTGTTTTTTCATGATATATTAATTAAGATATTAACTCAATAATATTAACTATTTCAGTATTTTAAATACTTAATTTTTTGTATATTAGCTGTATGGAAAAATTAATAACACTTTTAACACTTAGGCTCATTTTTAAAAATGAAAAGACCGTAGTAGAGCTCTATAAAGGAATTTATCCGGATAGGAAAGTAAAACAAATCAAAAAAGTGTCAAACCAACCCAAAAATAATATGGGTACATTTGTAAAACCAAAAGACAGTAAACAGAAAGAATTGATAGACGGTTTAAATTTTTTAAAAAATAAAAAGAATAAGACTAAAAAAGATAGAGAATCTATAGGAATACTAGAATCTGTATTGAAAAACTTAAATTAATAATTGTCTAAAAAAGTTTTTTCAAATTTATTAAGACTGTCAACACCTTTTTTATAAACTTTTTCTAATATATCATTTAATTCCATTTGTGTTTTCAAAAAATCATCAATGTCTTTAACAAACACATTCGTTAGAGTTTCACTACCATCACGGTAATATTTAGTCATATCAACTATAGTAAATTCAACATCACATTTATATAGTATCAACTCAATTATATCTCTATTTTGACTGTCAATAAACACCATATCCCAATTATATAATTTTTTAATTGGTGATTGACATGACGGTAATTCAGTTAATATATCAACAATTTTAACACCATCTTTTACTTTTAAAGTGTTTTTTAAGTGTGTTCCAAAATCATCATATTTTAATTTGTAAATAAATTTTATTATTTTGAAATCGCCACAATCAAAATTTACCATTTATTTTTTTTTTGACATTAAATAAGCTTTATACCTACCGAATCTTGACATTATTTTGGCATTTGTTAATTGCCTTTCTTTACGTAAGAATTTATTCATTTTCATATTTTTTTTAATTAACACTATATTCTATTTTCAACCATACTCAACAAATCTTCTTCGAACTCAATACCGTGTCTCTCCGGAAATATTTCAACCAACCTATCCGTTGATATACCTTTTCTTTTTAGTAAGGTGTAAGCCCCTAAATCAGCCTCTAACTCATCTTTATCAGAGCGTTCCCCACCTTTGTGACCTAAAATTATATGTGACACCTCGTGAGCCTCAATCATTTTCATATCATCAATAGTTAAATCGTTATCACCCAAGAAAACTTCACCATCTAATATTATCATATTGATGTCAGGAGCCAAAAACCCAAAACCATAAGTTTCAAATAAAGGTATTAACCCCTCATACATTTCACTTTCTTTAAAAACAACATTTACATTAATATCCGGAAGAAAGTTACTAGGATATATTATAATTTCATCATTCACCATTTTTTTCGTTTTTTTCATTTTCATTCCACATTTCGTCCCAAAATATGAATTGATTATCAGATTTATTTTTTAATAAATCATCAAAGTTTAAATCATCCGACTTTTTTTTATTATCACTCAAATGTACCTCAGTTTTAGACGTTATTTTACACATATTCAGATTTCAAGAACAAAATTAACAATATATAAATTAATATCATTGGAATACCAAAGAAATGTAACATAATAAATAGTATCCTAACTAAGGAAACATTCATATCTAAATAAACAGATATCCCACCACAGACCCCAAAAAACATACGGGGATTTTCAGTTCTAAATAATTTTTTTCCCATATTACTCATTTAAATTTTTAATGTCTTCTTCAGTAAAATCTTTAACCATATCATTCATAACCATATCCAAAGCATGGTCTTCATCCCATTCTTCTTTGTTATTAGTTGAATTAAATTTTTTCTTTTTTTGTTCGTTTACATATTTGAATCTCTCTTCTAAAGTCATCGTTCTTTTGTCTTTTTTATTTTCCATATATTAATCTATAAGTTTTTCTAATACATTATCCCATCCCGGGTATTCATTCCAATTTTCGTTTTCATAATCCCAACCAAATCTAATTAACTCACCTTTAAAGTCTTTAGCCCCATTAGCTAACCTATCGTCTATTAAGTAATCCCCAACCAATAAATCTTTAGAATGTGTTATCGTTATTTTTTTATAAAATATATCACCAAAATATTTTTCAATCCAATACCTCTTATCTACCATAGATTCAGGGTTTCCCCATGGTGAAGTAGTTAATATTCTCAAATCATACAAATCACTATCATCCAACTTTTGCACAGCATCAATAGCCCCCTCAACAGGTTTAGGGTCTCTAAAAATACCCGGAATAGTATCAGGGTTTTCTCTATAAAATTGATGGTGTTGATTAGAATTTAACCATTTATTTATATTTTCACCTAAGTCGACTAAAACCCCGTCCATATCTATCCAAATTATTTTTTTCATATTTATATTTATACTTTTTTAACCCATTTATAATCCGGACCATAATTGGTACATATTTCCTCACCTATTTCAATATCTCTACAAGCGTAAAATTCAAATCCCCTTTTAGTTGAGTGGTTCCTCCACATAGCATTATTTTCATCGCTATGGTTGTAAACACACCCATACCCTAAAGGTATCACATACTCAGTCCAATTTTCACCCTGTGGGTAACAGAATCTATAATCGTAAAGTAAAATTGATGATTCCCATTTTTTAGTAGGTAATTTAATAATGTAACATTCCTCAATAACTTCACCTTTTTTTATAAAATCAATGGAGAACACACCCATACCTTTACCCGGTGATTCTTTAATTTCTATTTTATTAGGTACTTTAAATTTCATAACATTTAAATTTCAAATGAATCTACAATAGTTGTAACTAATAAAATAAAAACAAAAACTAATGGATGAACCAACCCAATAACCCAACCTAAACCAAGAATGAGTGTGGACCATTTAAGAGTATCATATGTTTTATTTTTTTTAAAATTCATATTGATTAAAATTTTTCTTTCAATTTTTCTTTTTTAATAATAATTTTCAGTTTAGTGACGTAAGTTTTATCTATAGCATAATGTCTACTAAGATATTGAAAATATTCTTCTTCGGTTTTAAGTTTACCCAAATACCTTGAACTGTAAAACCCATAATCTAATAGTGATTCAACCCAACTATCATAATACGCATGACCTCTATGTGTACCTATAGCCGTATTAATTCTTGTTCTAGGCTCTCTCATACCAAATAAATTATGGTTTTCCATAAAAATAGTAGATGTAAAATGACCTGTCTCTATTATAGATTGAGCTAATACGATATGTGGGAACCTGAAATTTAATCTATCAATCTCATCTATAAGTTTTTCTTGACTGAACTCATTGTCGTTTCGATTTATAACCACAATTTCGTTTTCTCCCTTAATGTACTTATTAACAACCTCCTTTGAGGTTATAGAGTATGACTGTATTACAAGATATAATATTGAAATTAAAAATAATAAGAAACCTAAAATAAAAATAATATTATCTTTAATTATTTGAATCTTCCCAATCTTGTTATATTCTAATTTATCGGTATTGTACTTATAATATTTTTTCATATTACAAATATAAGGAAAAAAATAGATTATTCAAATATTTCAACACAAAACAAGTAATTGTTTTTTAAATATATTCGCTCAGTCTTTCAGATAAAATTTCATTAAAGTTTTTTTCATCAACATCCGGATACCATCTATCGTCCGGACTGAAAGATGGTTTATCTATATCACCATCACCTATCATTTCATCAAAAACACAGGTGATATCATCTTCACACCGTTCATATAAATCATCATTATATTCATCATCTAAACTTAAAAACTGTTCAACATCAACCGTAAACGTAACATCATCACTATTCATTTCACTTACGGGACCATATTCTTCAATAGCATCTTTTAATAATCCATAAAGATAACTCACGTAACTATCTGCTTCCGCATCATTAATACTACTACCAATAGAATTTTTAATTTCATTATCTTCATCCAACTCAATAATCATCTCCTCTAAATCCATATCGGTAATATCAATTTCATTCTCTTTAGCAACACCAATTAGATAATTCTTAATTCTTACCTCGTTATCATTATCGACATAATAGTCTAATCCGGCTTTCCAATCTGCGTCCCAATTATCCCATAGTTCCCAAGTATCACCATTTAAAATACTTTCAAATATAGTTGTTTCATAAACTCGACCGTTTTTATCGGTACGTCTATTAATAACCCAGTCACCATCAATATAATCACTCAACGAATTTGCATCAGTCTCAATTTTAATTACATAATTGATTGGTGGTAATTCAATTATCCCCATCTCATCTAATTTTCTAAGTAAAGGACGAGTATCAAATAATTCAGGTCTGTCACGATATATCGACCTAATACTTTCTTCAGGTAAATCACTTAACTTGAAATCATCCTCTGAGTTGTATTCACTCCCAAAACCTTGAATCAAATAATCCTCTTCTTCACCCGGACCACCCAAGACATAGAATATAGGTTCAATATACTTATGAAATTCATCTTTAGGTTTAGAATTCTTAGGTCCTTTTAACTGATAAAGAACCCCGTCATTATCACCTATCGCGGCGGTTAGATGACTTTTATTTAATTTGTATTTCTTCTTGAGTGGTTTAACTTCTCTTAAAGAATAGATTGTATTATTTCTATTCGTCCTACCACAGTGACCCATTCTATCACATTCCTCAGACGAATCATTAGTTTCTAAATCAGTCCAATAAAAACCGTTACCTTCGTCATC